>OCHE01000026.1_pt1 | contig 244527 bp, 168 predicted proteins | sample 1538681 | NCBI WGS metagenome assembly OCHE01 (sample SAMN04571717, study PRJEB22368) | human gut metagenome | biome: human gut; material: stool | host: Homo sapiens | place: Luxembourg | collected 2012-08-17
TCAACACATAGCAGCTATTAGAGATAAACAAGTCAACCATTATTAGGGAAGTACAACATCTTCATCGTTCCACTAGAGTGCACAGGCCTGTGCACTCTAGTGAACAGATCGTGCCACCCGGGTGAAACGATCTGTTCACCCGAGTGGCACGATAACAATTGAACTTATATCACACGACCTTATCCGATAGATAACACAAGAATATAGGGTTGTTTATCTGAAAAGTAAGGCTACACCTCCCCTATTATCCCAGTAATTTATCAATGATAAAATGGCCGATGAAGAATAAATCGCCCATGAAAACAATGCTGAATATCAGAAAAGCGAAGCAGGTACTCCAGCGGGAACCTCCTGCTTCCTCGCCACGTTTAATACGAAGCAGGGAACTATGCAGACAATCGCCCGCAATGAACAGCACAAACAGACTCGGAATCAAGTCACCCCATGATATCAGCCACAGGTTATCACCTTTTCCCATCAGGAATGTCAATGCTACGGCCAACAGGAAGACAGAAGCATACTGCAAATCTTTTCTCTTCGAATTCATAGCGGTAATATTTAAAGTACTTTTCACAAAGATATCGAATATCTTCCAATAATCCTTATCAATTACATCTAAAAAAGGTTATGTCTGACCGGAAGATTCGGACGGAGCATTCCCTGCCTTAGCGGATTTCTTTTTCAGCCGGCCGCTCTTTCTCAGCGCTTCGGCAATAATCCACTGAAGTTGTCCGTTGGTACTGCGAAACTCATCGGCTGCCCATTTTTCGATGGCATCCATTGTCTCGGCATCTACACGCAAAACAAAACTCTTTATTGAAGATTCTTTTTTAGCCACTACCTTCTTACCTTCTATTTTTATTTATTAATGATTCAACGTACCTGTATTGACTACCGGCTGTGCAGCCTCATCCGCACAAAGAACTACAAGCAGATTGCTGACCATCGCCGCCTTCTTGTCCTCGTCCAATTCAACAATTTCTTCTTCAGAGAGTTTATGCAAAGCCATACGTACCATTGATACGGCACCCTCCACAATCTTTTCACGGGCACTAATAATGGCCGAAGCCTGCTGACGACGCAACATGACGGCTGCAATCTCCGGAGCATAAGCCAGATAGTTGATACGGGCTTCCACTATTTCCATTCCGGCCATCGCCAGACGTTCGTTAAGCTGGTGTTCCAACTGATCATTAATTTCATCGCCACCGCTCCGCAATGTCAATTCATCCGAATTCGCTTCGTTATCATCGTAAGCATACAATCCTGCCACCTGACGGAGAGCAGCGTCACTCTGCACACGCACAAAATCTTCAAAAGCATTCATTCGTCCGGCAACGGTTACGCTCATCTGTCCGGTTCCTTTATTATCCGCCATCGTCTGTGCATCGATTTCGAACATGGCCTTATACGTATCCTTCAGTTTCCAGACAAGCACCAGTCCTATCAGAATGGGGTTACCAATCTTATCATTCACCTTGATAGGTTCTATATCCAAATTACGGGCACGCAAAGAGAGCTTTTTCTTATTCATAAAAGGATTCACCCAAAAGAAACCGGTTTCGGTAAAGGTACCCTTGTACTTTCCGAAGAATACCATAGCCCGGGCTTCGTTCGGTTCCTGAGAAAAATATCCGGGAATCATCAGAATAGCTGCCGCAAGAAAGAGGATCAGCAGCAGGAACAAAACAATACTTCCTTTAAAAAGGATAAAGCTCATCACAATCAGAAGAGGCAGTATAGCCAAATTAACAAACAAGGCTACAAACCCATTAATAACCACGTCATTGTACTGAAATTCTTTTGCATTCATAGGACTAAATTTTGATATTATTTTGATATCACAAATATATCACTTTCCATTCTGATAATGCAAGGGGAAAGACTCTTTTTTCTTCGCAATACATCATTTTTAACTAAACAGCAGTCATCCGATACTAAACAAAATTAAAAGGCGTAAGAAAATTAGGGTTTAATTCAAACAAAAACAGGATGTACTTTGAGGTATTTAAGTTTATTGTTATTTTTGCAGGGTATGAACTTAACCCCCTTAAACAAGTAAAATATAAAACGATTTATAAAATGAGAAAAGTAAGTTTAGCCCTGCTCCTCTGCCTTCTCTGCCTCGCCGGAATGGCACAAGGACAAAAGGCACTTGATTTAAAAGATATTACCTCCGGACGCTTCCGCCCGGAAAATATTCAGGGAGTCATCCCCACACCCGATGGAGAGCACTACACACAAATGAACGCCGATGGTACGCAAATCATCAAATACTCATTCCGCACAGGAGAAAAGGTAGAGGTGATCTTTGACGTGAACCAGGCACGCGAATGTGACTTCAAGAATTTCGACAGCTATCAGTTCTCACCCGATGGTGACAAATTACTGATCGCTACCAAAACGACCCCGATATACCGGCATTCATACACAGCTGTGCATTATATATACCCTTTGAAACGAAATGATAAGGGAGTTACGACAAACAACATTATTGAACGGCTGTCCGACGGCGGACCTCAACAGGTCCCCGTCTTTTCTCCAGACGGAACGATGATCGCTTTCGTGCGTGACAATAATATATTTCTCGTAAAGCTGCTCTACGGTAACAGCGAAAGCCAGGTGACCGAAGATGGCAAGCAAAATATGGTTCTCAACGGTATCCCCGACTGGGTATATGAAGAAGAGTTCGGTTTCAACCGTGCCCTGGAGTTCAGTGCCGATAATACCATGATTGCTTTCATCCGCTTCGACGAGTCGGAAGTTCCTTCTTATTCTTTCCCGATGTTTGCGGGAGAAGCGCCGCAGATTACTCCTTTGAAAGACTATCCGGGCGAATATACCTACAAGTATCCGAAAGCCGGATACCCGAACTCGAAAGTAGAAGTACGTACGTACGACATCAAATCGCACGTGACCCGCACCATGAAGCTTCCGATAGATGCAGACGGATATATCCCCCGCATCCGCTTCACGAAAGATGCCAGCAAACTTGCCGTTATGACATTGAACCGCCATCAGGATCGTTTCGACCTTTATTTTGCCGATCCGCGCTCAACGCTCTGCAAGTTAGTGTTGCGTGATGAGTCACCTTATTATATTAAGGAGAACGTGTTCGATAATATCAAGTTCTATCCGGAAACTTTCAGTTTGCTTAGCGAACGTGACGGTTTCAGCCATCTTTACTGGTACAGCATGGGGGGAAACCTTATCAAGAAAGTAACCAATGGCAAATATGAAGTGAAGGATTTTCTGGGTTATGACGCAACAGACGGCTCTTTCTATTATACCAGCAATGAGGAAAGCCCCTTGCGTAAAGCAGTTTACAAGATCGATAAGAAAGGTAAAAAGACAAAGTTGTCTCAACGTGAAGGAACCAATACGCCGTTATTCAGCAAATCGATGAAGTATTACATGAACAAATTCTCGAATCTGGATACTCCTATGCTGGTTACGCTGAACGACAACACAGGCAAAACCTTAAAAACGCTTATCACCAACGACCAGTTGAAACAAACGTTAGCCGGCTATGCCATCCCGCAAAAAGAGTTCTTTACCTTCCAGACTACGGACGGGGTAACTTTGAATGGATGGATGATGAAGCCTGTCAACTTCTCCGCATCTAAGAAATATCCGGTGCTGATGTACCAGTATAGCGGTCCGGGGTCACAACAAGTTCTGGATACTTGGGGAATCAGCTGGGAGACTTACATGGCCAGCCTCGGCTATATCGTTGTATGTGTAGACGGTCGTGGCACAGGAGGCCGCGGAGAAGCGTTCGAGAAATGCACTTATCTCAAAATCGGCGTGAAAGAAGCCAAAGACCAGGTCGAAACAGCTCTCTATTTAGGCAAACAGCCGTATGTGGATAAAGACCGTATCGGTATCTGGGGATGGAGCTATGGCGGATACATGACATTGATGAGTATGAGCGAAGGAACTCCGGTATTCAAAGCCGGTGTAGCTGTTGCCGCACCTACGGACTGGCGTTTCTACGACACTATATATACAGAACGTTTCATGCGCACCCCGAAAGAAAACGCAGAAGGATACAAAGAATCATCCGCTTTCACACGGGCTGACAAACTGCACGGCAATCTGTTGCTGGTACATGGTATGGCAGACGATAATGTTCACTTCCAGAACTGTGCAGAATATGCCGAGCATCTGGTGCAGTTGGGTAAACAATTTGATATGCAAGTATATACCAATCGTAATCATGGCATATACGGCGGCAACACCCGTCAGCATCTATATACACGATTGACCAACTTCTTCCTGAACAATTTGTAATGGCTGACAGAGTGCGCAAGCCTGAATGGCTGAAAATAAATATCGGTGCCAACGACCGTTACACCGAAACTAAAAGAATTGTCGACTCCCACTGCCTGCATACGATATGCAGCAGTGGGCGTTGTCCCAACATGGGAGAATGCTGGGGAAAAGGAACTGCCACATTTATGATCGGCGGTGACATCTGTACCCGCAGCTGCAAATTCTGCAACACACAAACCGGACGCCCGCATCCACTGGATGCCAACGAACCGACACACGTAGCGGAGTCTATCGCTCTTATGAAACTAGATCATGCGGTAGTTACCTCGGTAGACCGTGACGACCTTCCCGATCTGGGAGCCGGACATTGGGCACATACCATTCGTGAGATCAAACGACTGAATCCGCAGACCACAATCGAAGTACTGATACCCGATTTTCAGGGTAGAATGGAACTGGTAGACCTAGTGATAGAAGCCAATCCCGACATCATTTCCCATAATATGGAGACGGTAAGACGCATCAGTCCCCTGGTTCGCAGTGCGGCCAACTATGATACCAGCCTGCAAGTGATCGGTCACATCGCCCGAAGCGGAACAAAATCAAAAAGCGGTATTATGGTGGGGTTGGGAGAAACTCCACAGGAAGTGGAAACCATTATGGACGACCTGCTGGCAGTCGGCTGCCAGATTCTTACGATAGGACAATATTTGCAGCCTACGCACCGTCATTATCCGGTTGCCGAGTATGTGACGCCACAGCAATTCGCCACATACAAAACCATCGGTTTGGAGAAAGGATTCAGCATTGTAGAGAGTGCTCCTCTCGTTCGTTCGTCTTATCATGCAGAGAAACACATTCGATAGAAAACAAAACACATTCACTATTTGTTTTATAGGTAAAACCGGCAAATAAACATAAAGATGGATCATAAAGGAACACTTTCTTCCGCGTTTAACATGTCATTGGGTTTTATCCCCGTTATTATTTCCATTTTATTGTGTGAATTTATAACGCAAGACACGGCTATTTACATCGGTACTGGTATAGGTATCGTAGGGATATACCTATTACTACACCGTAAAGGTGCGCTAATTCCTAATTTTATTCTTTATATTGCCACCGGAATGCTGGCACTGCTGTCACTTGCAGCCTTGATTCCCGGTGACTATGTTCCGCCAGGTGCTCTGCCTCTTACCCTGGAAGTCAGTATCCTCATTCCGATGCTGATACTCTATATGCATAAAAAGAGATTTATCAACCACTTTCTGAGACAGATAGGCTCCTGCAATAAGCGCTTGTATGCGCAAGGAGCAGAGGCGGCAGTTGTTTCGGCCCGTTTTGCATTGATCTTCGGTATCCTGCATTTTATTATTATCAGTATTGTCGTTGCCTGTCAGGACCCTTTAAGCCAGACAAGCATGGTGATACTTTATAAGGTATTTCCCCCTGTCGTATTTGTGATGAGTACCCTGTTCAATCAGATTGCTATCCGGTATTTCAACCATCTGATGTCGCACACGGAATACGTGCCCATAGTCAATACGAAAGGAGATGTCATCGGAAGAAGTCTTGCCATAGAAGCACTCAACTATAAAAATGCCTATATCAATCCGGTCATAAGAATAGCCGTATCTACTCACGGGATGCTGTTTCTTTGTGACAGACCGATGAATGCCATCCTTGATAAAGGGAAAACTGACATACCGATGGAATGCTATCTCCGTTATGGTGAGTCCCTCACCGAAGGAGTAAACCGCCTGGTGAACAATGCGCTTCCACACGCAACGGAAGACTTCAAGCCGGAGTTTAACATTGTCTATCACTTCGAGAATGAAACAACCAACCGGCTCATCTATCTTTTCATCGTCGATATCAAAGATGATTCTATCCTTTGCACTCCCCGTTTCAAGAACAGTAAGCTATGGAGTTTCAAACAGATAGAAGAAAATATGGGCAAAGGCTTTTTCAGCAGTTGCTTCGAAGATGAATACGAACACCTGAAAGATGTTATTTGTATAAGAGAAAAATACAGGGAATCTTAGACAATTCGGGAATATGCCCTTTCCAGTCTTTCACCGTGCGGGTTTGTATAAACTCGCCTTCGCAAGTTATATTGGCAGCAATACATAGTTTTGTCTGCGGACGGCAATTCTGCAAGATATCTTCTATCATCTTATGATTCCGGTAAGGAGTTTCGATGAATAGCTGTGTCTGACTTTCAGCATAGACACGCTGCTCCAGTGTTTTCAGTTTCTTAGCCCGTTCTCCCGGTTCTATCGGCAGATAGCCATGAAAGGCAAAACTCTGTCCATTGAATCCCGAAGCCATCACAGAAAGAATAATAGAGGAAGGTCCTACCAGAGGAATCACTTTCAGTTTCTGGCGCTGGGCAATGGCAACCACATCTGCTCCCGGATCGGCAACGGCAGGACAGCCCGCCTCCGAAATCACCCCCATTGAGGCTCCACCCGCCAAAGGTTTCAGATAACCGGATATATCTTCAGGAGAAGTATGCTTATTCAAAGGATAAAAAGTCAGTGAATCAATATCTATTTCCCGGTCAACCTTCTTCAGAAAGCGACGGGCAGAACGAACATCTTCGACAATAAAATGCCGGATACCACGAATGATCTCCGTATTATAAGAAGGTAACACCTGTTCAAGAGGTGTATCGCCCAATGTAACGGGCAACAGGTAAAGAGCAGTTTCCACTTTAGGTAATAGGTGATAATAATAGGTAATAAGTAATAGGTATGGGCTAGAGTTTCAGGTAGCCGGACTCTTCGAACATACTCTGATAATCGGTAAGCTCTAACAGATCCTTTATTTTAAGATCTTTATGCTTTTTCATGTAGGATGCGATAATCCGTGCTCCCACCCACGAACCGATCAATGCAGGGGCTTGTCCTCCCAGCATATCAACAGTCGGCGCCGGTTTCATATAGTAGCGGATCACCATTGGGTCACGTGCGTGCAGATGATCGTTTGCACAGATATACTCCCAGATATCCTTCTCATTCTTCCTGCACCATTCGTTCTCCTGATCGGAGTATCCCATTGCCTGGCCAATATCGTCATAACCAAGCAGATGCTGCACCACATAATTGATTTTGCCGGAATGCATCATCAGATCGACCAGACAAGTACCTTCATGATAGTCCAGTCCGTAACGGCTGAGAAGATAGAATGCGAAACAATCCGGCACAATCCGTTCCGGACGCATCGAGGTACATTGATAGTCATAGTAGAAACGTTTGTAGAGAGGATAGTCTTCTCCCATATACTTATCGAGGCTGATTCCCAGCAATGTATCTACCAGAATGATCGATTCATTGAATGCGGATATCTGCGAATAAATAAATGGTATTTTCGTATCGGGGACTTCCTTCTTCAGCTTCCGGAATCCTTTGGTGAGCCCTTTTTCTACTTCGTCAAGATTGGGATATTTAGCTTCGACATCGCTCAGCAAGCGAAGCAAGGTGGTATCCGAGTAGAATTTTTGCAAACGTTGAGAAATGGTATCGTCCTTCACCGTACCGATAGACAGTACATCTTCTATCAGAATCTTTGTCGGCTGGCGATAGTCCATTGTCAGTTTCTGCATAGCGGAAAAGCTGTTGGAGCGAACATATTCGCTCAACAGCTTATCGTATCTCAGAACAGAAATCCCTTCTTCCTTCTGCTCCGCAACTGTTCCTGTGCTTAAGCCGCAGGAGGCGAAAAGCATACCTATTAATATAGTAAGAAGAGAGATCCGTAGTTTCATAACCTTTTATCCGTAAATGATATTACCATTTTCGTCCATGTACTCATCCAGTCCTTTTTCGTAAGTAGCCATTGCACGAAGACTCATACCTACGCTGGAGAAACCACCGTCATGGAACAAGTTCTGCATGGTCACCTTACGGGTGAGGTCGGAGAACATCACGATACAATAATCAGCACATTCGTCAGCCGTTGCATTTCCGAGCGGAGACATACGGTTAGCGAAATCATACAGCTTATCCATACCTTTCACACCCGAACCGGCAGTTGTGAATGTAGGAGACTGCGAAATCGTATTCACACGTACGCTATGTTCGCGTCCGTAGATATAACCGAAGCTGCGTGCGATAGATTCCAGCAGGGCTTTAGCATCCGCCATATCATTGTAGCCGTAGAAAGTACGCTGGGCAGCGACATAACTCAAAGCTACGATAGAACCATATTCTGCAATAGCGTTCAGTTTCTTGGCAGACTGGATCATCTTATGGAACGATACAGCCGAAATATCCAATGTCTTGTCCAACATTCCATAGTCAAGGTCATCATAAGTACGTTTCTTGCGCACGTTAGGAGACATACCGATAGAGTGCAATACAAAGTCAATTTGTCCGCCCAGTATATCCATAGATGTCTTGAATACATTCGTCAGATCTTCCACACTAGTGGCATCTGCCGGCACTACCTGACAGTTTAGTTTTTCAGCTAATGCATTGACTTCACCCATACGGATAGCCATCGGAGTATTTGATAATGTAATAGTTGCACCTTCTTCTACGGCACGCTCTGCTACTTTCCAGGCGATAGACTGGTCGTTCAGGGCACCGAAGATTATTCCTCTTTTTCCTTTCAACAAGTTGTTACTCATATCTTTTAATAGTTAAATTTTGTGCAAAGATAGTATCTTTCTGCATAAAAACACGAGAAGTGTGCAAATATTAGACATAAATGACAAAAAATACACGTATTCTATCAATAACTCCACATCCGCCTGAAGTTTCCCCCCTATCTTTGCCAATGATAATTAAGAGGTTTTTTCATAATATTTATTTTAAGGTTAGAATTAGGTTAACATGAATTTGTCTTATTCCTTTCCGGCAGGCTGCCTGCGAGAGGTCGCCTGCGGAGGGAGATAAGAGTTATGAGAAAGCCATCTTAACAATCGAAAGAGAATACCAGAAAAACAATAAATGTATAACCCTATAGAAAAGTTACTAAATGAACACAATGACAAGAAGACTCCTCTGGATGGTCGTATGTTGTTTGCCGTTTGTCTCTGGATGCAAACAAAGTGAGTGTGCAATAAGCGAAACCGCAATAGACGACACCATTTACCAGAATTTACCTTTCGAAATGCCCAAAGTACATCAGCCGGTTTTTCCCGCTTATGAGGTAAATATCTCTAAATTCGGAGCCAAGGGGGATGGAATGACCCTGAATACGAAAGCAATCAACGATGCTATAAAAGAGGTGAACCAACGTGGCGGAGGTAAAGTGATCATCCCGGAAGGCACCTGGCTGACCGGACCTATCGAACTGCTCAGCAACGTGAATCTTTATACAGAACGCAATGCACTGGTACTCTTCACCGGTGACTTTGAAGCATATCCTATCATCCCCACTTCTTTCGAAGGTTTGGAAACACGCCGCTGTCAATCACCGATTTCTGCTCGTAATGCCGAGAATATCGCTATCACAGGATATGGAATATTTGACGGTAACGGAGACTGCTGGCGTCCGGTGAAGAAAGAAAAGCTAACAGCTTCGCAATGGAATAAACTGGTAAAATCAGGTGGTGTACTCGATGAACAGGAAAGAATATGGTATCCTACCACCGGTTCGCTGAAAGGTGCAATGGCTTGCAAAGACTTCAATGTGCCCGAAGGCATCAACACGGACGAAGAATGGAATGAAATCCGTGCATGGTTGCGCCCCGTATTACTGAGTTTCGTGAAAAGCAAGAAGATTTTGCTGGAAGGAGTCACTTTCAAGAACTCACCGAGCTGGTGTCTGCATCCGTTGTCATGCGAAGACTTTACAGTGAATAATATTCAGGTAATCAATCCCTGGTATTCTCAGAACGGAGATGCACTCGACCTGGAATCTTGCAAGAATGCACTGATCCTGAATAGTGTATTTGATGCGGGTGACGATGCCATCTGTATCAAATCGGGTAAAGATGAAAACGGCCGCCGTCGCGGAGAACCTTGCCAGAATGTAATCGTAAAGAATAATACGGTACTACATGGGCATGGCGGATTTGTAGTAGGCAGTGAAATGTCCGGTGGTGTGAAGAATATCTATGTAGAAGATTGTACATTCCTGGGAACAGATGTAGGTCTGCGCTTCAAAAGTACCCGCGGACGTGGCGGTGTTGTAGAAAACATCTATATCAATAACATCAACATGATCAATATACCGAACGAACCGTTACTTTTCGACCTGTTCTATGGTGGCAAAGGAGCCGGAGAAGAATCGGAAGAAGATCTGCTGAGCCGTATGAAGACGGCGATTCCTCCTGTTACCGAAGAGACTCCTGCGTTCCGTGATATTCATATATCAAATGTCATTTGCAGAGGTTCGGGACGTGCAATGTTCTTCAACGGACTTCCGGAAATGCCTATCCGCAACGTAACTGTGAAGAATGTGGTGATGACGGAAGCTACTGACGGAGTCGTTATCAGTCAGGTAGACGGTGTCTCACTCGAAAATATTTATGTAGAATCAACCAAAGGAAAGAATATACTGAACGTCAAAAGCGCCAAGAATCTGAAAGTCGATGGAGAGACTTATGAAGAGATTGACGCCAAAGGACAGATATTGAATTTCAAATAAGAGATTCCACCACAGAAAACCACAAAATCATTATATAGAGTAAAAAGCTCAAATAGCAGACTAATTTATCTTCCAAAGATAAGCCGGTCTGCTATTTTTTCAATTACTTTTGCAGAAAGAAATACGACGTATAATATCATGCCTTAAAATCATGAAGAAGAATATTTTTATCATCACACTCCTAGTCGGGTGCTGCTCTCTGTCCGTCTGGGCCCAAAAACAGGAGAAAACCATTACTGTAGAAGTAAACAATAACTGGAACCGTGCCAAGACGGATGAACCGGTAGTAATCAACTTGCGTAACCTGCATACCGGATTTAAAGTAAAGTCTGCCGTAGTGATGGAAGGAAGCGCTGAAATTCCTTCTCAGCTGGACGACCTGAACAGAGACCGCAAAATGGATGAACTGGCATTCGTTACCAGCCTCCCTGCTCACGGAAGAAAAACATTTCAGGTAACCCTGTCTTCTGAAAAGAGTACGAAAACCTATCCGGCACGGGTTTATGCGGAAATGTTCATTGCTGACCCGAGAAAAGGAAAGCATCAGTCAGTACAGGCAATCACTGTCCCTGGTACAAGTAATATATATAGTATGGTCCGTCCTCATGGTCCTGTACTGGAATCGGAACTGGTAGGCTATCGTCTTTACTTTAATGAAAAGCAGACACCGGATATCTACGGTAAATTCAATAAAGGACTGGAAATCAAAGAATCTCAGTTCTACCCTACTGACGAACAGTTAGCAAGAGGATTCGGTGACGATGTCCTCCGGGTATTCGACAGTTGCGGTCCGGGTGCTTTCAAAGGATGGGACGGAAAAAAGGCAACTCATATCACTCCGGTGGCTACCCGTACGGAACGTATCATCTCTTACGGTCCGGTGCGTGTCATCGCAGAAATCGAAGTGACAGACTGGAAATATCAAAATGCGGAACTGGATATGATGACCCGTTACACACTCTATGCCGGACACCGTGATCTTCATATCGAGGCATTCTTCGACGAGCCGATTAAGAACGAAGTGTTCTGTACAGGCGTTCAGGATATTGTCGGTACTGCGGAGTCTTATTCGGATCATAAAGGACTGGTTGGAAGCTGGGGCACTGACTGGCCGGTAAACGACACCGTGAAATATGCCAAAGAAACTGTAGGACTGGGAACTTGCATCCCCCAACGCTATGTAAAATCGGAAGAGAAAGACAAAGACAACTACCTTTATACGATCACAGCCCCGGGAAGTAAATACCTACAGTATCACACCACCTTCACTTCCATGAAAGAAACTTTCGGCTATAAGACACCGGAAGCATGGTTCGCTTATCTCCGCGAATGGAAAGAAGAACTGGCACATCCGGTAACAGTCAAAATAAAAGAGATGCATTAAACAGAGCATACAAATACAATTAAACAATCAAATACTGGAGTATTTACCAGTTTTTATACCGACTCTGCACAATTATTACTCCTTTGTGCGGAGTCTTTTTTTTACCTTTGCCCCATTGAGAGACTTCAACTGAATCTTTAATATCAAACTATTATACCTATATCATGAAACGATTGACACAGACTTTAGCTTTTTGCCTGCTGACTGTTTTCACTGCGGTAGCACAGAAAAACTATGTATCCGAAGTATGGGTTTCTGATCTCGGAAACGGCAAATACAAAAATCCGGTGCTCTATGCCGATTATTCCGATCCGGACGCTTGCCGCGTAGGAGATGATTTCTATATGACTTCTTCCAGTTTCAACTGCCTGCCGGGATTACAGATCCTTCACTCAAAGGATTTAGTGAACTGGACGATTATCGGAGCTGCTGTTCCCTATGCCCTCACTCCTATTGAAACTCCGGAACGTCCGGAACATGGTAACCGTGTCTGGGCACCCAGCATCCGCCACCATAACGGAGAGTTTTATATCTTCTGGGGAGACCCGGATCAAGGCGCTTTCATGGTAAAGGCCAAAGACCCGCAAGGTCCGTGGACGGAACCTGTTCTGGTTAAACCGGGAAAAGGAATCATCGATACCTGCCCGCTGTGGGATGAAGACGGAAAGGTATATCTGGTACACGCCTATGCAGGAAGCCGTGCCGGACTGAAAAGTGTAATCACCATCTGTGAATTGAATAAGGAAGCGACCAAAGCCATCACCCCGTCACGTATTATCTTCGACGGTCACGAAGCACACCAGACGTGTGAAGGCCCGAAGTTTTATAAAAGGAACGGCTATTATTATATCTTCCATCCGGCAGGCGGTGTGCCAACCGGTTGGCAGGTAGTACTCCGTTCTAAAAATGTGTATGGTCCTTATGAATGGAGAACTGTACTGGCGCAGGGTGATTCTCCCGTCAATGGACCTCACCAGGGAGCTTGGGTAGACACTCCTTCCGGAGAAGACTGGTTCTTCCACTTTCAGGATGTAGGCGCTTATGGTCGCCTTGTTCACTTGCAACCGATGAAGTGGGTGAATGACTGGCCTGTAATCGGTATCGACAAAGATGGTGACGGTTGCGGCGAACCGGTAATGACCTACAAAAAGCCGAATGTAGGAAAGATATATCCCATCTGTACACCGCAAGAAAGCGACGAATTCGACGGATATATACTCTCTCCGCAATGGCAGTGGCACGCTAATATCAATGAGAAATGGGCATATTATGCCGGAGACAAAAGTTATGTCAGACTATACTCTTATCCGGTAGTAGCGGATTATAAAAATCTGTGGGATGTAGCTAATCTGTTGTTGCAAAAAACTCCTTCGGACAATTTCACCGCCACAATGAAACTGACCTTCATGCCTAATCCCAAACTGAAAGGTGAACGTACAGGTTTGGTAGTAATGGGCAGGGATTATGCAGGATTGATTCTAGAAAATACGGACAAAGGTCTTGTGCTGTCTCAAATTGAATGTAAAAAAGCAGATAAAGGAGAAGCGGAACAGGTAAACTCTTCTGTCGGTCTTACCCAAAACACGGTATACCTAAAGGTACGTTTCAGTTGCGACGGCAAGAAAATTAAAGCCAGTGAAGGAGGTAACGACCTCATTGTGATGTGCAACTTCAGTTATAGCCTTGACGGAAAGAAGTTCTTGCCATTAGGCAACCCTTTTCAGGCAAGGGAGGGACAATGGATTGGCGCCAAAGTCGGCATGTTCTGTACCCGTCCGGCTATTGTTACCAATGATGGAGGATGGACAGATGTAGACTGGTTTCGTATTACAAAGAAATGATTCGTTTTTTATTCCTATCTTTGTGAACTGAAAGATAGGAATACAGGACTAACATTAAAAAACAGGAAGTTCAATGAAGAAACTAGTCATTTTCGATTTGGATGGTACATTACTGAATACCATTGCCGACCTTGCACACAGTACAAATCATGCTTTGAATAAATTAGGATATCCCACCCATGAAATTGAAAAGTATAACTTCATGGTAGGAAATGGCATCGACAAACTTTTCGAACGTGCCCTGCCGGAAGGAGAAAAGTCAAAGGAGAATGTGTTGCGTGTACGCAAAGAATTCGTCCCTTACTATGACGTTCATAACGCCGATGACAGCCGCCCTTATCCCGGCATTCCGGAATTGCTCTCATACTTACAGGATGCAGGTATTCAAATTGCTGTGGCTTCCAACAAATATCAGGCAGCCACCCAAAAGTTGATTGGCCATTATTTTCCGGAAATCCATTTTACCGCTGTGTTCGGGCAACGTGAAGGGATAAAGGTTAAACCCGATCCAACCGTTGTATTCGATATTCTGGAAATTGCCAAAGTAACCAAAGAAGAAGTGCTGTACGTGGGTGATTCCGGCGTGGATATGCAAACAGCTGCCAATGCCGGAGTGACAGCGTGCGGAGTAACATGGGGATTCCGCCCACGTGCCGAACTGGAAGAATTCAGTCCTCAATATATTGTAGATACCGCTGAGGAGATCAAATGTCTTATTCTCTAATATCTGAATCTACAGAAATATCTCATTCTTCAAGCTGTACGATAGATCTATGCGGATTATATCAACATAGATCTATCATGCAGCTATTTTTTTTCAATAACAGAACGATATTTTAAAGATTCTGCGAAGAGAATTGAAAACCGATTCCCGCATCATATAATTTACTATTTCTTTTTAACTTCAGAAAATCAATATCCGGCAGACTTCCATCCGCCTTACGAGGCAGCGTTAACTGAGAAGCATCCAGACTCACAAAGTCATCCTCCTCCACAGTCAAATCCACGGGAAGGAAGGTGTTATTGACAACTGTACATTCCTTAGGGTCCACATCGACTATATGCTTTCCTGCTGATCTGGGCATATAGGACAAATTATTCCGAATTACATGACCGTAACCGCCCACATTCACTATTTCCTCCGCTGATTTACGATTCAGCATACAGAAATTAGACGGATTCTGATAACCGGTATTATTGAACCAAGAAATTCCTCCCAAATGGTGATTGGCATAAAATCCTTTGTTCTTGTTTTTATATGCCAGACAATTCTTCACTACATGGTGTGGAATCTCATTCGGCATCTTCACTTTTGAGCGCATACCATAGCCACCCGCTTTAAACCCTGTACCATCTCCCGCACCCACAAATCCTCCGGGCTTATATCCATTATAAAACGCCCAGCAATCTTCAATCGTATAAGCTGCTTGTGCCTTTATCAAATCAAAACCGTCATCACTATTGTACCAGGCCCGACATCCTTTAAACACATTTCCCGTATAGGAGGCAGAAGCCGGATGCCCACCGAAGCCATCCACATTTCCACCGGTACCATTCTCAGATACAGGGTCATAATTATTATAAGCATCACAGTTCAGTACGAGATTATGACTTCCCCGCACCAAATAAAAACCAATAGCCATGCCATCGTGCATCGCCAGATTCTCGTAAATATTATGATTTCCACCTTGATTGTATATACACTCCGACTGAGTATGCTCCCGGATAGTAACCTGTGTTTTGATAATCTCAAAATTGCGGAAATGGAGGTAAGAGCCTGATACATAAAAGACAGATACCCGTTTACCCTCCGGCTTTACTTCAGCCAGATTGAATATCGGACGTTCATCCTGATAACCTGTATAGCAGATTCTCTTGGCCTGAGTGCCACTTTTATTCATTTCAAAAACATAAGCGCGCAAATGATCTCCTCCCATCATCTGCTCTTCCCGTATCCGATACTCGCCTCCGCGAATATATACCGTATCTCCGGGAACGACTTTTGACTGCGCTTTTTGTAAAGTAGCGAAAGGTTTGTCAAGCGTGCCCGTATTTGAATCATCACCATTGGTAGCTACAAAATAATTCGTAGCCGAAAGAGACAGGAAACACCCCATAAAAAAAAGACTAATACCTATATGCTTTTTCATTATGCTTATATTTTAAAACCTATTGAAAACTGATTTCCATTTTACTGTTGTTAATGTGCTTCTTTATTACCTGACTCTTATCTTCTACCTCTAAACAAATATTCTGTAACCGGAAGTTTTTTCCAGTTACCGTTTTCATGCCGCTAAATTACAGCTTTCTTTATAGTTTAGAATGTACATGCGTACACAAAGCCTAGAAAATCGTATTTCACCTGAGATTTACATCAAGAATGAACGATAATACATCGTTTCTTTGTTTTTCCGTACGCTATTACATCCTCTATTCTAAAAAGAAAATTAACTTTGTAACCATTAATAATAATGTAGAATCGTAGAAATCAAATATGAAAAATGCACTGCTGATATTCGCATTCTTATCTTTCTATCTCAGTTCAGTACATGCATCTGTCGAGATACGTTCGAACAAACTGACCACCGGTGACGGACTGGCGAATAATTCCATCCGATATATGTTTCAGGACAGCAAGGGATTTATGTGGATGGGAACCGTCAACGGATTGAGCTATTATGACGGCAACTCTTTTGTCAGTATCTACCCGGACCCTAATCTGCCGATTTCATTAGCCGACCCACGCATCCGGAATATGGAAGAAGATTCTAACGGTTTTTTATGGATCGCCACCCTCTCTTCTTTATATAGCTGTTACGATTTAAAACATGGGCGCTTCGTCGATTTCACCGGTTGCGGAGAATACAAACAGAGCTATTCGAAAAAAATCATTGCATCCGACCAGTCTATCTGGTTGTGGGATAACAATAACGGCTGTCGTCGTGTCGTCTATCAGGATGGCCAGTTCTCGTCGCAGGCATACAAAAAAGAATTAGGCAACCTATCTTCTGACGAGGTATTATTTGTCTACGAAAGCAATGACAGCCCCGGACATGTATGGATAGGAACCAAGCAAGGATTATGGAAATACCATGACGGCAAACTGGAAGCAATGGATACACAGGGAGAAAGCTGGGAACATATCTTTTCTTATGACCAATATACTTGCATCATTACCGGAAAAAAAGAAATCTACCGCCACTCTCTTTCCAATAACCGACTGGAGAAAATCGCTTCATTAACCGAACTCGGAGATACAGGTGTAATCACCGGAAGCCTCCGCCTGCAACATCAATGGGTGATGTTTACCGCCACTGGCAGTTACATCCTAGATCCCGTTACGGGAAAGCTGCGCCAGTTCTCCCGCCTGAATATTAAAAACGGTAACGTCACCAGAGACAATAAAGGGAATGCATGGGTACACAACTATACCGGCAACGTATGGTATGTCAATACCAGCACTGGCGACATCAAACATTTTCAGTTTCTTTCATCCGAGCATTTGGGATATATTGATGTAGAACGCTACTCTGTCATTCATGATTCACGGGATATCATCTGGATTACGACTTACGGAAACGGACTCTTTGCCTACGATCTGAATACCGGTGATCTGCAGCACTTCACTTTTGAAGTCAGTCATTCCAGCCATATCAATTCCAATTATCTGCAATATATCATTGAAGACCGTTCCGGAGGTATCTGGGTAAGTTCAGAATTCTCCGGATTATCTCATCTGGAGATTCTGAATAAAGGAACGTTACGTATCTATCCGAATGGCGAAGATGCTTCCGACCGCTCCAACACGATACGTATGCTTTTACGTGGCAAAAACGGTAATGTATATATGGCAAACCGTATGGGTACCCTATATGAATATGATGCCGACCTGAAAAACATGCTTCGCAAAGAGAAGTTTACGCATAACGTATACAGTATGTGCGAAGATAATGAAGGACAGTTATGGTTGGGTATGCGTGGTATAGGATTACGTATCGGAGCTGACCAATGGTACCGATATAACAGCAAGGATAAAAACTCCTTATCAAACGACAATGTCTACTTAATCTACCGTGACCGCAAAGGGCGGATGTGGATAGGAACATTTGGCGGAGGATTGAATCTGGCTGTCAAAACAGACAACGGTTATCAATTCAAACATTTCTTTCAAGACAGTTATGGAGAAAAACGGGTGCGCGTTATACAGGAAGACCGCAACGGTATGATGTGGGTGGGTACCAACAACGGTATCTATATCTTCCATCCGGACTCACTGATCAACTCCCCCAAGAATTACGTACTTTACAATCATGTCAATGAAACATTCCCCAGCAATGAAATCCGCTGTCTGGTGAATGATCATGAAGGAAATATGTGGATTGGAACAACGGGAGCAGGCTTTGCCATCTGCTATCCGGGAAATGACTACCAACATCTGACTTTCGATTGTTATAGCATTAAAGACGGATTGCCCAACGGAGTCATACAGTCTATTGTTGAAGATCAGGACAATAAAATGTGGATTGCGACCGAATATGGCATTTCCCGCTTCACCCCCGCCACCAAGCAAATAGAGAATTATTATTTTTCCTCACATACACTGGGGAATGTATACTCTGAAAATACCGCTTGCATAAATGCTGACGGAAGATTACTTTTCGGTACAAACTACGGCCTAGTAGTTCTCGATGCCAATAAAGTGGAAAACATGGAAAAACTTGCATCGACCGTATTTACAGGACTTCACATCAATGGAACGCATATGCTGCCCGGTATGGATGATTCCCCTCTCAACGAAACCATGTCCTATACAGGGCAGTTAAACTTGAAACATTATCAAAATTCATTTGTCATAGCCTTTTCAACATTCAACTTTTTAAGCGGAGCATCCAAATATTCTTATCGGATGCCTCCATATGATTCGGAATGGAGCATCCCTTCGGCACAAAATCTGGCAACGTACCGTAATCTTCCTCCCGGCAAATACCAGTTGCAAGTGAAAGCCTGCAATGTAGCCGGCATATGGGGGGAAGAAAGCACTATGGAGATTGTCATAGCTCCTCCTTTCTGGCAGACGACCTGGGCCTATCTGATTTATCTGGTATTCATTGGAATCGTCTGTTATTTCAGTTTCCATATCATACGAAATTTCAACAGATTACGCAATCGCATCGCTGTTGAGAAGCAATTGACCGAATATAAGCTGGAATTCTTCACCAATATATCCCACGAATTCCGTACACCGCTTACTCTAATTCAAGGTGCTCTCAACAAGCTAATCAATATAGAGAATCCTCCCAAAGAGATGCAACGTCCTTTAAAAACCATGGATAAAAGCACTCAGAGAATGTTACGCCTCATCAATCAGCTACTTGAATTCAGAAAGATGCAGAAAAACAAACTGGCCTTATCTTTGGAAGAGACGGACGTCATTGCTTTCCTTTATGAAATCTTCCTGAGTTTCAAGGATACAAGCGAGTCCAAAAACATCGATTTCAGTTTCGAGCCGTCACAACCTGCTTATAAAATGTTTATTGATAAAGGCAATTTAGACAAGGTTACCTACAACCTGCTATCCAATGCTTTCAAGTATACTCCTTCTAACGGAAAGATTATATTCAAAATAGATATTCAGGAAGACAAGCAACAGCTTCGTATACAAGTCATAGATAACGGGATTGGCATACCCAAAGAAAAACGTTCAGAACTGTTCAAGCGTTTCATGCAAAGCAGCTTCTCTCATAGCAGTGTCGGAGTAGGTCTCCACTTGACACACGAACTGGTACAGGTACATAAAGGTAATATCAATTATGATGAAAATGAGGGAGGCGGTTCTGTCTTTACCGTCCTATTGCCGACTAATTCTGATATATATCAGGAGAAAGATTTCCTGATTCCCAATCAGTTATTAACCGAAGAAGAGGAACAGCACTCCAAAGATTTTCTCAGAAATGAAACGTCAGAGGATACTTTCCAGCCTCCTGTCGATCCTTTGAACAAACGCAAAGTTTTGATTATAGAAGATGATACTGATATCCGTGAATTCCTAAGAGAAGAAATAGGAGTTTACTTTGAAGTTGAAGTATCTGCTGACGGAACATCCGGTTTTGAGAAGGCTCGTACCTATGATGCTGATTTAATTGTTTGTGACGTTCTGATGCCGGGAATGAATGGATTTGAAGTGACACGCAAACTTAAAAATGAATTTACCACCAGCCATATCCCCATCATATTACTGACTGCTCTCAATATAGAAGAGAAATATCAGGAAGGTATTGAATCCGGAGCTGATGCGTATATCACGAAGCCATTCAATGTCTCTTTACTACTGGCAAGAATCTTCAAGTTAATCGAACTACGGGATAAACTGCGCCAAAAATATTCTAACGAACCGGGATTAGCCCATTCCATTATCTGTACCAACGATAAAGACCAGAAGTTTTCGGCAAAGCTGAATGAAGTATTGAATGAGCACATGACCGATACTGATTTTTCGGTCAATGACTTTGCCGGAATAATGGGATTAGGGCGTACTGTTTTCTATAAAAAAGTACGGGGAGTGACCGGTTATTCTCCTTACGAATATTTGCGCGTCATGCGGTTGAAGAAGGCTGCAGAAATGTTATTGACAGAAGACCTCACCATAGCCGAAGTCGCCTATAGCGTAGGTATCAACGATCCGTTCTACTTCAGTAAATGTTTCAAAAGCCAATTCGGGGTATCTCCATCTGCCTATCGGAAAAAGCTGTCTGAAGATGAAAATGAACCCATAAATGATGCCGACGTATGATCTTACAGGTTTTCCGTACTAATTTAAGGGGTGTTTCTTTCATTGATGTACTTTCTTTGCCAATGAAAAATTAATCATTAAGAAATCATGAGAAACAAACTCTTTCTATTTGTATTTCTGTTTGCAGTGCTGGCTATTGTTGATAGTCACGCTTTCGAACGCAAAAAATACAATTTCAACAGTGAATGGCGTCTGCAAATCGGAGACTTTCCCGAAGCTAAACAATCTCAATTCGACGATAGCCGGTGGAAAGCGGTCACTTTACCGCATGCCTTTAATGAAGATGAAGCCTTCAAAGTGTCCATCGAACAGCTGACGGACACAGTGGTATGGTATCGGAAACACTTTCGGATTCCGGCTTCCGGTAAAAAACAAAAAGTATTCATCGAATTTGAAGGAGTGCGCCAAGCCGGTGACTTCTATTTGAACGGACAATATCTGGGAAAGCACGAAAACGGAGTAATGGCGGCAGGCTTCGACCTGACACCTTATATTAAAGAAGGTGACAATGTACTGGCAGTACGTACGGACAATGACTGGATGTATCGCGAAAAAAGTACTAACTCCAAGTTCCAGTGGAACGACCGTAACTTCAACGCAAACTACGGTGGTCTGCCCAAGAATGTATTCTTGTACGTTACAGATGAAGTGTATCAGACTCTTCCTTTATACAGTAATCTGAAAACTACCGGAGTTTATATTTATGCTAAAGACATCGACGTAAAAGGACGCACTGCCACCATCCATGCAGAATCGGAAGTAAAAAACGACAGTCGTGAACCACGCCAATTTAGCTACCAGGTGGTCTTGCTGGATGCTGACGGCAAACAGGTGAAAAGCTTCGAAGGTGAGAAAGTAACCTTACAAGGTGGCGAAACAAGGGTAGTGAAAGCTGCTTCCAAAGTAAATAATCTCCATTTCTGGAGTTGGGGATATGGGTATCTTTATACTGTCCAGACGATTCTAAAAGACAATAAGAATCAAGTCTTTGATGAAGTAAGTACTCGTACAGGTTTTCGCAAGACACGATTTGCAGAAGGCAAAATATGGTTGAATGATCGTGTGATCCAGATGAAAGGATATGCACAGCGCACCAGTAATGAATGGCCGGCGGTAGGCCTGTCCGTTCCGGCATGGCTTAGTGACTACTCCAATGGCCTGGTAGTAAAAGGCAATGGTAATCTGGTACGCTGGATGCATGTTACCCCATGGAAACAAGACGTGGAATCCTGCGACCGCGTAGGTCTGATTCAGGCAATGCCGGCAGGAGACTCCGAAAAGGACCGTACAGGACGCCAATGGGACCAACGCACAGAACTGATGCGCGATGCAATCATCTACAACCGTAATAATCCAAGTATCTTATTTTACGAATGTGGAAACAAAGGTATCAGCAGAGAGCATATGATAGAAATGAAAGCTATCCGCGACCAATACGATCCTTTCGGCGGACGTGCTATTGGTTCTCGTGAAATGCTGGACATTCGTGAAGCTGAATATGGCGGAGAAATGCTTTATATCAACAAGAGCGTGCATCATCTGATGTGGGCTACAGAATATTGTCGTGACGAAGGTTTGAGAAAATATTGGGATGAATACAGCTATCCTTTCCACAAAGAAGGAGACGGACCGTTACATCGTAACCAACCTGCAACAGACTACAATCACAATCAGGACATGCTGGCGATAGCAATGATCCGCTGTTGGTATGATTATTGGCGCGAGCGTCCAGGAACAGGTCGCAGAGTCAGTTCCGGAGGGGCCAAAATCATTTTCTCAGATACCAACACACACCACCGTGGTGAAGAAAACTATCGAAGAAGTGGAGTAACGGACCCTATGCGCATCGAAAAAGATGCTTTCTTTGCACATCAGGTCATGTGGAACGGATGGGTAGATACGGAAGAAGACAATACCTATATCATCGGTCATTGGAACTATCCCGCAAATACAGTAAAACCGGTCTATGTCGTTTCTACAGGTGAAGAAGTAGAACTGTTCCTGAACGGTCAGTCACTAGGAAAAGGCAAACGCGAATACAATTTCCTGTTCACCTTTGACAATGTGGCTTTTAAAGCCGGTAAACTGGAAGCAGTCAGCTACAACAAGGCCGGTAAGGAAATAAGCCGCTATGCTGTAAGCACGGTTGGTGAACCTGCCGGACTGAAACTGACAACGATACAAAATCCGGAAGGATTCCATGCGGACGGAGCTGACCTGGCATTAATACAGGTAGAAGTGGTAGATAAGGATGGGAAACGCTGTCCGCTTGACAACCGTACCATTCAATTCGACCTGAAAGGGAATGCCGAATGGCGCGGAGGCATCGCACAAGGAAAAGACAATTATATTCTTAATACCAGTCTCCCTGTGGAATGTGGTATTAACCGTGCTCTTATCCGTAGCACTACCCAAGCCGGCAAGATCACTCTGACCGCTAAAGCAGAAGGGCTCCCCAGCGCTACAATTACATTAGAAACCCTTCCCGTCAAAGTTAGCAACGGATTGAGTACATATTTACCTCAGATGACTCTGAAAGGTAATCTGGATAAAGGTAAGACTCCCCTTACCCCATCTTACAAGGATACGAAACGGGATATACGAATTGTATCCGCCAAAGCCGGAGCCAACAATGAGACTGTAAACCAAAGCTTCGACGATAATGAAAGAAGCGAATGGATGAATGACGGAAAACTCAGCACCGCATGGATTACATATACGCTCGAAAAAGAAGCTGCAATAGACGATATCTGTATCAAATTGAATGGATGGCGTTCACGCAGTTATCCTTTGGAAGTGTTTGCCGGCAATACTATGATCTGGAGTGGAGATACGAATAAAAGCCTGGGGTATGTTCATCTTAATGTGGAAAAGCCGGTACGTTCCAAACAAATTACCATCCGTCTGAAAGGTAATACCAGCGATCAGGATGCTTTCGGACAGATCACTGAAGTTGCGGCAAAAGCAGCAAATGATATGGAACTCGAAGCAAAAGCGAACAAGAATATACGGGGCTCAATACAAAATGTGGCATGGACAAAATGTAGGACGAAGTACGTGAAACCGCTTGTACATAGGTGATTGACGAATGTTTTGCGATATATTTAGGAAGAAAACAAAAAGTTCCGTTCCTTCTATTTTGCTTCCGTTGCTTCTATATTCATTCCGGAAGACTGTGCTGTAAATAGGGAAAACAATGAGAGATAGATTGAAAAGGCGAAGGTAAGTCTGTATGTTACTTCCGTTTTAGGCTTAAATAAAGGCTATACACTCCATTTAGACGGGGGATATAGCCTTTATTAATTTAGATATAGAAATACATTACAGCGGCTTAAAATGCTATTTTCGCGCACTTCGAATAAGTACTCCTTGTTGTATGATCGCTTTTTTAGTAGCGAAGGAAACACCATCAGACAACCCCTTGTGGCGTAGGGTTTCTTCCGTAATACCTATCTCTTCAGCAGTAAATTCAGAATAGATTGCTGATATAGAACCAAAAAAACGGCTTGTTTTTTTGAAAATGAGATGAACATGTATAACCTTAGTCTCTTTAGCCATGACCTTACTTTTAGATATTTATAATACTAAAAACTTCCATATAGTTACTATATAGAAGTTTTTCTAATTGCAAATATACGAAATAAACAAAGAAAATAAGATGTATTTTTGTTTATTTCGTGATAAATACAGACTTATGGAAAAGATTTAATTTATTGTTAAAATAGCCTATACCCATGCCATCACCCTTTAAACACCCATTAGAAAATGAGAACAAAATGTGAATATCACCCATTAAACACCCATTAAAAAAGAAGTGTTTTTATTGTTGAGTTTTACCCTATAATACTGGTATATGCATTGAGTTATACCCTATAATACAACTTTTAGGGATGTGAATGTTTTAATAATACGTTGAAATACATGCGTTTATGGTAAAAATAATATTTGATATTAAGTTAACCTTTTCATAAGTAGGGACATTTGACTTTTCAAAGCATCCACATCGTCTTCTAAATGGTTTACTTTATCATAATATGTCGCATTAATATTAGGCATCTTTGCGCTTAAATACCATTCCACATATAGTATAGTATTAATCTCATCTTCCATCAAATTAAAATTTGGATAATTAGCTTTATCAACATTATCAGAGGTACAAACTATAAAACCATGTTCACGAAATCTATTTTTTATACGTTTCACGTAAGCACGTCCACTTCTGTCGCTTACCACATATACATGATTGTCTTTAATCTCATTCCATTCGCTTCGATCCAATAATCTTAAGATAAGATATGAACAGTCTAATAATGTCGGAGACATACTTTCTCCCCGTACTTTAACACAGAAATATTTTCTATTCCTACGTAGCATATTGTAAGGAAGACTAATAGTTTCCACAACTTCTATAAAATCAGGATTTTCACATCCATAACCTGCAGCTACAGATATATCAACGATAGGGATTGACTCAAATTCCGACTCTATTGGAACGATTTTAGAAATTTTCGCTTGATTGTCATCACGTAGCATTGAACCACATCCAGCAAGCAGCCAATCCGTAGAGATATCGCTATAATATGAGAGAAATTTCAATAAATTATCTTCAGACATTCCATTCGGTTGACTCAACACACCATTGGTTATGCCTGTATTTTTATAACATTCATACTTTGTAATCCCTTTAAAATCCAAATATTGCAGAATTCTCCGCTTTAATATTGAAAAATCTCTCGTATTTTCTTTCATAATTGAAATATCTCTATTATATTTGCAGCGTGTTACAGATTAACAGCGCTCAAATGTATGAATAATAACTCAAAAATAAAAAGGTATGAAACAAATAATTGAATTAAGAGACACGGAAAAACGAAAGATGATTGCAGAAACATTTGGAATATCTCTCGCAAATCTTAGTCAAATACTCCGTTTCAAACGGAACGGAAAAAATGCAGAAGCAATCCGCAAAATGGCACAAGAAAATGGCGGTATTAAATATACCGAAGGCAATGAACCATCAAAAGTGAAGGTTTTGGATTCTCACGGAAATGTAACAAGAGTAATAAGCAATAAATAAAAATCTGCAATGCAAAAGAATAAGATTTTGAAACGTATAGATCGCATCATTTTTCAAGCCATTGTCATGGGTGATAACTTAACAGCAGATGATGTGCTACGCCTCGGCAACCATGCCAGATTCAAGAAGAAACTATTCATGGTTGGTGACACGTGCCGGGTTTCAGTGAGAAAGTTGTCCAATTCAGCGAGTATATTCACAGTCGTCAATTTCTACTACATCAATAGTCTCTGTTTTATGGATCGTATCCGACACTATTTGGGCAAATTGAGGACAACAGCATTTCGTAATATGGGCATAAGTGAAGTCATTGTCGTAATCATAGATGATACGTGCCTTTAGCTTATGAACAGGACATTTTACATCTCGGAGTATACTCTTGCATATTGTTTGGTCTGATGCAAGTTTAGATTCCAAATCATCGAAAAACATCATAACGGTTTATTTAAATTAAATATTTTCCATATTGGCTACAAATGTAGCAAAACTATTCCGGTTCGTGATGAATAGGAATAGCCTTTTTAGAAAAATGAATGTAGAACAAGAAAAACGATATAGTATATGAAAACATTTAGAGTGATTCAGAATGTGTTGATAGCGGTCGGGATAATAACTACCGTTTCATTGGTTGACGGGATTGAGGTGTCTGCCTCTAATGTGCAGGCGGCTTTTGTCATTGCCTGTTTCACGATAGTGACCATTCTTGAAAGGGAATTCCGTTCGGAAAAGGACGAAGAGTAAAACAAGTATGCAAGCAAGGAACTTCCCCGTATTTCGGGATAACACAGACTCATGGTTTCAGATTGAATTTGTCATGGTATTATTTAATGGTGTTAGGACAGGTTTTCAATGGGAACAGGTGAAAAGAGGGGAAGTAGCTACAATTCTGGGGCGGTGCCGGAACTTGCACAAATAATAATATTAATATAATGGCTGAGATATTTAATAATCGGATTTGCGTGTTTGCGAATGAATTAATCATCTTCAATCCCAAAACGCAAGTTGGGAGTGAAGATGGGTTCATTCCTGAAGGAACATACTATTCGATGGCGAGGAACGGACAACTTATCGTACTCCGTCGTGGTATTCCCGGATGTCCTGCCCTAGTAGATTTTGAAACCATGAGAAAGGACGTTAAAAAAGAGTACATTGTACGTAAGGGTGATCCCCGTGCGGAAATTGCTGCTAAAACACAGAAATCCATATTGGAAGATGCGATTGTCTACAGCAATGCCGCCTACGAGTTTTTCAGTGTGAAATACCGCTATGATGGTGACAAGAAACTTCCCCCCGCGAAGATTGACGAATATACCCTTAATGTGCGCATCATGAACGCGCTCCTGTCCCTTCGCGATGGTCGTAAAGCCAACTCGATAGGTGGCGGAAGTACACGGATTAACGTTTGGGAGAAACTTTGTAAATTGAGCAATGACCTGCTGACACTGAAAGACCCGAACGGACGTGATATTTTTCCTCATAACCTACCAAAGAACTGGAAGGCTTTGAAACGTAAATGCGAACAATATGAAGCGGCACGACGGATCAGCGAAGAAGAAGGCTATCGCAGTGTCATTCATAAATCGTATGGCAACAAATACGCGGCAGTCGTAATGAACGAGGATGCGAAGGCGGTGATGCATAAGTTAATCAGCATGCATAACAATCTGAATAATGTTCAAATCATGGAGGAATACAACAAAGTGGCTTCCCTGATGGATTGGAAACCGATTGACAGCCCTACCACTGTTGAGAACTGGAGACAAAAATTTGCTCTCACAACAATGGCGGGAAACAAGGGGGACAAAGCTCTGAAAAACACACGCATGAAACAGATACACCGTGAAGCCCCGACACAAGCACTTACTTACTGGACGCTGGACGGATGGGATGCGGAACTGTTCTATCAGAAAAAGACTCCCAAAACGGTGAAGAAAAACGGTGAGGAAAAGAGATATATGTACACCACTTATACCAACCGGAAAACGATGGTAGTCGTACTTGATGCCTGTGAAAAATATCCGGTCGGATACGCCATTGGTGATCATGAGTCACCCGCGCTTATCCGTGAAGCATTACGAAACGCAATACAACATACCAAAGAGCTGTTTGGGGAACGCTATAAGCCTTTACAGCTACAAAGTGACAATTATCAAAAGAAGGTGATGGTTCCCTTCTATGAAGCCATGACCAAGTATTATACACCAGCCGCTTTGGGAAATGCAAAGTCCAAAATAGTAGAACCCTATTTCAAACACCTGAATGTGGAATACTGCCAAAAACAGGCGAACTGGTCAGGCTTCGGCATCACTGCTGACAAGGATAACCAGCCTAATTTGGAAGTATTAAACCAGAATCACAAGTTCATCCCGGATGAAGCCACCGTTATTGCACAATTGGAAGCTATTATAGCGCAGGAACGGGCAAAGAAGATAGATGCTTACCGCGCTGCATGGGAACGCACCGAAGAAGCCCGTAAAATGCCTTTCGGGATTGAGGAATATCTGATGCTCATGGGGGAAACCACCGGACGCACGAATAAGATCACGGGTTCGGGGCTGTTTATCGAGTTTATGGGTGAACGAATCTGCTTCGACAGCTTCGACCTTTCCCTCCGCGACCATTACAACGAAGACTGGATAGTACGCTTTGACCCGGACGATATGAGTCAGGTGCTTGTATCGAACGCAAAACGCCTGAAGTCCGGTCGTGTAGACAAGGAGATTGGGACATTGCAATACATACTGCAACGTGATATCAAAGTTCCGATGGCTTTGGCTGATCAGAAACCGGAACATTTTGAATACCGGGCACGTGTCGACAGGTTCAACAATGAAATGGCGGAGAAGGTAAAGGAGAAGGCTAAAGACGTCGATAGGAGAATCACCACCATTTGCCAACGTATCCCCGAAATAGCTGCAGGAACGGTTCTTGACCGCTACCTGATAACTGACAGCTTGGGACAGCACAAGGATGTCCGGTCAAAAATGAGGGATGACGCCACGGATACAGATTTCATGGAAGTGACCCAACATATCACCCGGCAAAGTGTAGCAATGGCTTCCACCGGAACGGATGATGAAGATTACGATTACAACCCGCTGGACATGAATTTTTCAAGATGATTTAAAAACAATTTAAAAGATATACAACATGGATAATCAAGCATTAAAAACGTACATAGAGAAGTTAATCAATCGCGGATCATCTGCAACGGAGTTGGCGCGTAAATGTGGAATATCGGATACCGCCATGTCCCAATTCAGAAGCGGCAAGTATGGAGCGAATGAAGACTCCATCGCTGAAAAGATTGCTTCCGGTCTAAATTACTACGAAAACGCCTGGAATGTAGTGGAAAGCGTCACCAGTTACCAGCAGGTACGCACCGCGTTCGTTGCTGCAAAGAAGAATCACAAATGGATGTGTATATCTTCACGTTCCGGTAGTGGAAAAACTCAATCCCTCATAGACCTTTATAACATGAGTGCTGATAATTCAGTCATATATCTGAAATGCCGGAAATGGACAGCACGTAAATTCCTGACCAAGTTAGCCACATGTATGGGAGAAACAGTAACACGCTATATGGATAACGACGACCTGATGGACTTAATTGTTTCACACATTAACCGTATGGCTGGAAAATCTCCTTTGTTAATCCTTGATGATGCCGGAAAATTAGCGCACAGTGCCCTTTGTACGTTGATACCGCTATATGATGACACTTTACACCGTTTGGGGGTTATCGTAGCCGGAACAGAGACGCTGGAACGTAATATAAAACGTTATGTTGGTCGTATAGAAGGATATGATGAAATCGACGGTAGATTTTGCCGGAACTACATCGCATTACTGGGAGCTACGAAAAAAGATGTCAAAGCCATTTGCGCGGCAAACGGGATCAATGATACAGAGGAACAGGAAACCATTTGGGGAAAGTTGAATAAAGAGAAAAAAGAGCCTGTGCCGGGAAAATATGTTTGGTTTACCGATGATTTGCGTGAACTGTCCGGCATGATCGAAGACCGTATAATCAAACAACAAATCGAGCGTGGAGAACTGGCATGAAAGTTTGGAGTCAGAAGAACCTAGAAGACATCCGACATGAATATATTGATTTTGACGGTGAATGGTATCTGGCATTCGGACGTCCAGAAAAGTCCGGTTGCTGGATCATTTACGGAAAGTCGGGACAAGGAAAAAGTTCTTTCGCTCTGCAGCTGGCACGCAAATTTGATGAAATGGGGCTTCGGGTTCTTTATTTAACACTTGAAATGGGTGCGTGCGACGACTTCGTGAATTCCGTTCTTAGTGTCGGCATTCATAGTAAAACGAATAATATAATCTATTCGGATGAAGCCACCATCACAGAACTGGACGAATACCTGTCAAAGCAACGCAGCCCGGACGTGATAATGATAGACTCCATACAATACTTCGAGCAGCAAGGGGGAGCGAAAGCCCCCGAAATAATCCGCCTGCGCAAGAAGTATCCGCGAAAGATATTTGTCTTTATCTCGCATGTGGACGGGCGCGAGGTGGAAGGAAAAACCGCCTATGACGTGAAACGTGACAGCTTTAAAAGAATCTACGTGGAACATTTCAAGGCAACATTTATCGGACGTGGCAAAGGAGGTTCACGCGGATATTACATAGTATGGGCGGAAGGGTATCAAAAACATTGGATTGAAAATATTAAAAGCGATAATGATGGAACAGAAGACGAAGAAACCTATCAGTAAAAGCCTTATCAAACGCCTGCATATCATATACAGCGCACAAGGCATTGATGACGAACAAAAGCGGGCTATCCTACTAGACCTAACGGACGGGCGGACAAATACCACAAAAGAGTTGACATACAGCGAAGCAATGTATCTCTGCGGCTATTTGAACGGTGCGAAAAAAGAAAACCGGGATTTGACTATCACCGAACGGGAAATAAGGAGACGCAGGTCGGCTGTCCTGAAGAGAGTGCAGCGGATCGGAATCGACACAACGGACTGGGGAGCGGTAAATGCGTTTTGCCTTGATGTCCGGATAGCTGGAAAGACGTTTCGCGAACTGGACGGGGAAGAACTTCTCCTGTTGATACCGAAGCTGGAATCAATATTAAAGAAGAAAGAAGATGGCGGATATTAGTGCAGAACAACACCGGATTAACCGGATTAATGAATTACTGGATCGGCTTGACAAGATTCCCGGTGAACTGGATGTCATACACGAAAAATTGTATGCCGGGAATATGGATCGCAATACATTTGCGAAGTTGGTAGACCAAAGGTCATCGCTTTATATCGAAGCGGAAAACAAGGAACGGGAACTGAAAGAAGTATATAAAATCAAATTGTAATTAATCATTTAAAAGTTAATAGTATGGATATTAGTAAATTGTCAAAAGAAGAAAAGGCGGAACTGTTGCGTAAACTGAAAGAGGAAGAAAAAACAGAGTCCATTCAGCGGAAAGAAACCTACGAAGCATTGAGGCATCAATTCATGTTCGATGTGGAAAGTAAACTCATGCCAGTAGTGAATGACGTTCAGGGCTTTTATGATTGGATTGTAGGTGAAAGCAAGGCTTTCCGCAACGTGATGCGAGAATACGGTCAGCTCCGTATGCGTCAGGGTGAAGAGACCGCCACTTTTTCAGTAGTAGACGGGAACTTCAAACTGGAGGTAAAAAGCAATAAGGTGAAAAGTTTTGATGAGCGTGCCGATCTCGCTGCCGAAAGGCTGATTGACTACCTGAAGAATTATATAGCCCATTCAGAAAAAGGAGTCGATGATCCGATGTATCAAATGGCGATGACGCTTCTCGAACGTAACCGTCAGGGGGATTTGGACTATAAGTCTATAAGCAAATTGTATGAATTGGAGTCACGTTTTGATGAAGAATATGCGGCTATCATGCAGTTGTTCAAAGAAAGCAATGTCGTGTATAAAACTGCAACTAATTACTATTTCCATAAGCGTGACGAGAACGGAGTATGGCGTCGTATTGAACCTTCATTCTGTAGATTATGATTATAGCAGTTGACTTTGACGGAACCATTAGCCGGGGGAAATTCCCGGCTATTGACGGGGAGCAACCATACGCTAGCGAATCGCTCCGGAAATTACATGATGAAGGACATAAAATCATTATTTGGACGTGCCGTACTGGTGATCAGTTATTGAATGCCATCAACTGGCTGTTGGAACGCAAAATACCATTTGACCGTGTAAATGACCATGATCCTGAAAATGTTGCCAAATATGGGGGAGGCGGAAAAAAGATATATGCCCATTGCTATATCGATGACAAAAACATTGGGGGCTTTCCCGGATGGCTAGTATGTATGAAAGAGATTGAACGGATGGAAGAAGCCTATAAAACTATTTTAAAAGAGGATAAAACTAAAGTATGAACAATAAGAAGGAGATAATACGCTCTATCAGAAATTTTAAAAGGATTCTGAAAAGTGGGAATGTGAAAACGGTATTGACCGTTAGTGATTGGGATATATATGCAAAAACATACACTATTGAGGAAATTGCCGCCCGTTTTTTACGGATAAAAGGTTATAATGTACAAATTACCATATCGGATAATACGGAGCACCCTTCCTACCTGTTTGGTTATATACGATTCTATCGTTATGCTAGAATCAAGTTTAATTCTAATTAGAAAAAGGATGAATGCAAAAGACCAAAGAAAACTGTGCAAAGCCGGATATACAATCCTGCGTCGCCATGATTACCCCCAGCCGCATATCACTTTTAAAAGCGATATAAATCCGGATAGTTGGAAAAGGTATGAGGACAATTATCCTTCAAAAGCGGAAAGAGACCGGGCAATGAAACGTTTGCTAACAGATGATAAAATAGTAGAAGATTAAATTGGATATGAAAAAAGATAATAGCTTAGAGGATCTACTGATTCTATATTTAGTATCAGTAATAGGTATATTTACCTCCTTATCGGTTTTGGCTTATTGTGGAGTTTTAAAATAAAGGGATAACAGCCGGGAAAGATCGGCTTTTGATAATATTAATACAAATATGAGTGAAATAGATTTGAACGCCCTTCGTGATGGGGCATATAAAACCGCTTGTGAACACGGTTTCCACAATCAAGAATTGAGTAATGAGCATTGTTTTTGCCTTGTAATATCCGAACTCATGGAAGCTGTGGAAGCTGATAGAAAAGGTAAACGAGCCAATGTTGATCGGTATAATAAGAAGATTGCTAACAGCCGCATTTGTCAAGGGTTAGACCCAGACATTCCCAAAGAGCGTGGTTATGAAGTCGCATACAATGAAACTATAAAAGGCTCAATTGAGGAAGAGTTAGCCGATGCTGTTATCCGCTTGCTTGATCTTGCAGGATTTCGAGGAATAAGCCTTGAACTTGCCAACGAAGATATTGATGACTGTGTTGAAGATATGGCAGAAGCCTGTAGAAACGAAACTTTCATCGAATCAATCTATTCCATCTCTACACTTCCTGTTAGATATGACGGAATATTTGATTTTCCTACAGCTCTGAATGATATGATACTATCAATCTTCGGGCTTGCCAAGCACTTGGATATAGACCTGCTTTGGCACATCAAGCAGAAAATGAAGTATAACGAACTCCGTGAAAAGATGCACGGGAAGAAGTATTAACCCTCATAATTAAGTAGGGATGAAACAAAAGAAGAAACAAAAGAATCTCCGTTTTAATATCGGTGTAAATATGAAATCTCCATCAATGTGAAGTAGTTGCATGCATCCCTTATCCATGTCGGAGTATTATATGTATATAAAAAAACAAATTAGTAATGAAGAAAAGAAATACAAAAAAAGGAGAGTTTGTCTGTCGTAGACAAAAGCCTTCTGATAAGTCTTTTTCTCTCAAAGAAAGCTATCGGCTTGCCTACTTTGAGGTAATGAATAGACCAGCATATATTATCCGTAAACGGAAGATTAACAATGTTGTTTATGTTGGCAGGGATAAAAGGGAAGCCGATAGACTTCTCAAATTCTTTAATAAATAACCCTCAAAAAATAGAAGTATGAAACAGACATTAGAGAAAGCAGCAAAAGAATACGCTGATGGGCTATATGATCCTGATGATAGAGACGTTCTATACAAAGAGACGCAAAAAGATTTTGTGGCTGGTGCCGAATGGCAAGCCAATCAACCTTTGTCTCAAGAGCAGATCGATATCAAATTATCTGAATATATCAATAGTACCAAGTCAGAAGATAAGCTCAAAATTGGTCAATTTAGCCTTATTACTATATCCAGCATGGCGATAGATGCTAATTCAGCAAAAACGACATTAAGCACCGAGTTTACTCATAAAGGAAAACGATACAAGGCAGAGATGTTGATAACCCAAAAGGAAGTTTAATTCTAATCAGACTAGAAAGGAACTAAAGTATGACACAAGAAAAATTCATTGCATTGTCAAAGGAAAAGGTTGCAAAATTAAATAAAGGTTCAAAAGAAGCGGAAGAAGCATGGAGAGCCGGATATCTGTATTTAGCAGAACAGCTACGCATCAGTTTCAATAACAAGACGCAACTTTACTTTTTAGAAGAAGTAGAAGAAATCGTCGAGGATTCTTACGAACTTGATGAATTTGAATAACGTATAATAAAATCAATTATGAGTAAAAAAGAAATTTTGATAAAATGGAAAACGGTTGAAACAATTACTCCCGACTTTCCTGATGGTGCAATCTTTATAAAAGAAGATACATCTATTGAGTTCCCTTTGGCTATTGTAGCTTTTCCATTGGGGGGACATGAGAATGGAACGAAAAAGCAACGAGAGAGAGCCAAGTTAATAGCGGCTGCTCCTGAATTATTAAAAGCGTGCCAAGAAGCACTAAAATATGTCTGCGTAGAAGAACCTGCCTATGATGTATTATGTAATGCTATCAAAAAGGCTACTGAATAACCCTCAAACCAAATCAGAAAGGAATAGAATGTTATATATAGCAGAAGTAGTAGCAATAATCGAAGAGGCGAAAAAACGTGGAGAACATTCATACACATTCATAAATCTGTCTTCGTATGTACGACATATACTAATAAAGTCGGATATAAAATACGTTTCTCTATAGATGAGAATTGGAATGGCGTATATAAAGTAGAGTGGTAATTTCAAGTAAATCAAAATAGATGAGCTTTATATCAAGACAGAAAAATGGGCTTTTATGCCGATTCTCAACGGTGATAGATACTGTTAGTGATTACAATATGACAGATGAAGAATATATTGAAATGTGTGCCCAAAAGGCAAGGGAGGAAGCTCAAGAGACATTAAAACATTCTCTTCGTCCGTTTGAAGAGGTAAAAGCATCTTTTGTACCTACCAATATGAGCCGTGATGAGTTCAACAGAATTTTAAGATTAATGGAAAAAGAATAACTGGAAACATGAAACGATTTAATACCCAAACAAGGTTTGTCCCCCTAAAGATAGATGAAGACTTTAATGTGGGACATATTCAATCGAAAGACGGAAAAGTAAAAGACTTTAAAACGCGCAAGGCAGTTGAGAAGTATTGCAAAGAAAATCATTGCATTTATTGCGAAGAAAAATACATATTCTACAAATGATTGTCTGCCCGAAAAAAGCCGCGCAAAGATTTTTTCCTGCGCGGCTTAATTTTATATTCTCAAATTACAGCAATCATCCGGACTGCAGTTTACATTCTCTTTCCAATACTGAAAATGACTGTCTACATCCTCACAAACCGAAATCTCCCTGAACCCTGAAATCTTATTTAGATATTCGATTTTTCGCTCCAGCTGCAGATGATTGTACCCTGCATGCTTCAGGGTGTATTCGGAATAGTCAATATCCAACCATTGCTTCACCCACGTGTTTATCCGTAAAAATTCCACCAGAATTTTATCACATTTGATACTGTTCAGAACCCTAAAATCAATAAATTGCGGGATAAATGGGGATAATCTGACAGCCACATCAAACCCTTGTTCCTGCAGCTTCTCAATAGCTTTAATCCGTGCGGATGGCAGACATGCCTTTTCAAATGTACGTGAAAGTGTGTCATCCGTAGAAGTCACAGATATTTGTATATGTGCCAGTTTTCTATCCATCAACCGGATATATCTGTCATCTGCCACCATTGAGGACTTTGTCACGATAAGGTAGTGTACCCCTTGTCGGTTCAGGTTCTGAATTGCTTTATAGGTTTCCCTGTAAACAGCCTCACAAGGTTGGAAACAGTCAGTCATTCCACCCAAACGCACAACTGTTCCCCGCTCTAATTTGCAGATCTTCCTCTCCACTTTGTCCGTCCGGGAAACGGACGGATTATCCGGATGCCATAGTCCCCTGAAATTAAGAAGCGACTTTGCATAACAATAAGAACAGTCGTGAAAGCATCCACAGCCGTAGAGGTCTAAACGTGTCGGGTAATTGCATTTATTCCCTTCATTCCCGGAGACGGTCTTATAAAAGGACTTGAACTCTGGTGCTTGTGTGGACGTATTCACCCATTGTGGTGCATTTACTGTATATCCGGTAGCCATCCCCGTAACTTTTTCTTTCAACATGCTCATACTCTTTTAAAATGAATGTTTATAATAATACAAATTTGATTATCTTTGCAATGCCAATCACATAAAGCAAAAATGCGAGCAGACGCAGCAAGGGTCTTTGCCCCCGGCTGTGCGTCTGCTCGCATTTTGTTAGTATGTGATTGGCGTCTTTACTAACAGGCTGGGGGCTTTTTTATAGCCTTTCCCCCGCAGGCTTATATTCAATTTTGACAAATCACTGGAAATCCGTATATTTGCGCTATAATAATGCTTTCTTATGCGGAATCCTGAAATGACCAAAATACGTGACCGGAAGATGGTAGAAATGTTCTACCTTCTCTATGATAAAAAGCGCATCCGTTTGGAGGATGTTCTTTTGCGTATGAGTCATGACCTGTTCTTCCTTGATCAGAACTACATCTACAAACGAATTTTTTATATATCGGAGAATTTATCATATTACGAGCAATTAAAAGAGGGCAAAAAGCCCGATTCAAAAAAGAACGATAACAATCAACTTAGTCTTGGTTTCTAGGAGTTGTATCATAGATGATACAGCGGTTCTTCGTCTTCCGCTTTCTCCGGTAAGCCCCCATTGCTAATATTCATTTCACGGTCTTTCATGTCGGCATGGCTTGCAAGTTCCATTGTGGTGTAATCCATGATTTCACATTCAAAGCTAATCCGGTACATGTTTCCCGCACCTCCCGACTCTTCCCGCCCGACATGGGTACGTCGAAGCGTGCCGAAGTTCTTCCCCGATTTCCCGTGTAACATCATCCCCAGTAAAGTCAACAGGTCAAGGAAGGACAACGCCTCTTCCTGCATTTCCGCACCTTCACAGGTATCGGAAAAGGTTTCGTAAAACAGCCGGAAATCAATCTGCGTGTGAAGCCGCTGAACGAGTAAACCTTCGTCCTCAATCCCCAGCGTATTAAATTCAATGAATACAGCCGGGGACGAAAAGGGATGTTCTTCATCGAGAAAACTGACCTGTTCATGCCACATGTCTATATGTTCAATCTCCGGTGTGTTTTCCATCCTTTCTCTTAGCTCGGAATACTCATCCGGAATAGATGCCAGGAACCCGTCTTTGTTTCGGATAATTTCAACCAGTTCTTTGTAACAGTCTGTCCAAATCATAATTATATTGATTAAATATTTGAGAATCGTTTGTCAATCTCCGATGCTATCCATGCGTCCAACTGTTTCATGAATGCGGCAGATTCACCCATGTACTGACGTTTCGGAATCCTTATCCTGCTGCCCGCTTTTTTTAGTGCCATACCTTTGTAGAAGGAAGCCATTGTAGACAACCGTGCATTGGCTTTATTTTTCCGTAATTCGCCATTCTTTTTCTTTTGCATTGTTCCGGTCGATTTCATGTACAAATACCAAAAATAACGCTTCATCCGTTCCGTTACGACAATGTAACCGCCTTCATTGTGAATCTTGGCATAAGCCAGCGGATCGGTCTGATAAATGATACGGTCTATTCCACGGTTGACTGCATGAATACTGTCACGAAGCTTCCCGCTTTGTATCAACACGCCACGATCTGAACCAACCGTGAGCGACCTTTTAGCCCACGGTGTCAATGATGTATCAAGAAATCCCTGCCTGCGAAAATTCTGCTTGAAGAAGTTCACACCCGCAACTTTCGCGTAGCGGTGAGCATCTTCTACCAGCGTGGATAATTCTTTGAAAAAACCGGGTAATTCTGTCCTTTTCATTTGTATTTCAAAATAAAATTGTATATTTGCAATGTTCGCGGCTGTAACAGGTCAAGAACTCCCTTCAGGAGTGTCAGTTTCGGCTGTCACTCCTGAAGTTCTTTTAAGAGTTCAGTTACTTTTCCGGTTTTTACATCTTTCCAAGACACCTTCACCGCCTTCCCGGAATAAATGAATATCATCTGCTGTCCGGAGAACTTGTCCCCATACAGTTTGTATATCCCGTTCAGTTTGTTCTGCACCATTTCCGGTTTAATGCTTTCAAATGCATCAAGATTGAAAACGGTGAATTCGCACTGCTGCTTACGCGAACTGTCCAGCCCGTTTTTAATTCCGCCTAATCCCTGAATATTCTTCAGGTCTGCCAGCTTTTCGTTAATCAAATATTCCGGGTTCTTCACACCGTCCTCATTAATGTGCGGGCGGATTTTAATCTTCATTTTCAGTTCCTTTGAAATGACACGCGCGCTTTCGACATTCTTAACCAAGTCTTTCGGATCAGCAAAATCGCTGATCATCACTTTCGATTCCGGATCACGATGGTAAGGAGCGTATAACTTGCTCCGTTCCGTCTCCTTCCTGATTTTTGCCAAATGCCCGTCGGGCATTGAGAAATAGGGATGTGCGACCGTGAATATCTCACCGGATTGCCCTACGTTGTTCGCAAAGGCATCCGGTATCATCACAACAGGCGTAGCAGGCGTTTCCGGTTCGTCCGTTTGTTCGGCATAACACCTGCACCGATATCCGTTTGGCGGGTAGTTCTGCAGCCAAAACGGGTCGTTAATAGGTTTTACGACACCATCCAGTATCCTATGTGATTCTCTTACCCGTTCATCCCCTGCAGTCACATACTTCAGGTTCGGCATTATATCCGCATTCTCCTTGAATTCCTGCCATTCACTGGCGCGTCTGCCGCTTGTTTCTGCCGTTTCAAATTCCGTGCGAAGGTAATTTTCATTATAGTCTTTATGAATTGCCATAACCTTTTCCCGGAAGTCCTCATAAGAAAGTTTTTTCCCTTTATCATCATAAAGGGCATCGTTCATCTCCTTAATTTCCTGATACGTCTTCGCTCCGGAGAACTTGAACAAGTTGTCACGTATCCGCTGGGTATCTTCCGCCAGTTCCGGATCATTATAGTCGTCTTTTCCCCATCCTTCAGCCGCCTTCTTATTCAGTTCCTCGTATGTCTTCCTGAATAATTCCTCGTCGATATCTCCCGTTTTGACCTTGCGCTCATAAACTTGTTTCATCACCCTGCCGATGATGCCGCTGAAATCATACTCTCCGGCTTCCATGGAGGGTGACGTTACCGCTTCATCGTCCGGTTCGGTCTTTTTTTTTTGAGGGTCTGTTTTTGGCTGATTCGGCAATGTTCCTCCCTGTTGCTCACCACCGGGATTTTTCTTTTGACCAATGATCGGAAGTCCCGTTTTCTTTGCGACCTCTTCGTGGTCAAATTCAAAGGTATAAGCCAGCTTGTTGATCGCTTCGATGTATTCCGTGATAGACAAACTTTCCGTGTCGTCCCACTTCAGTTTCAGCCTTTCAAGTGGTTTATATACTGGGCTTATCTTTACCAGTTTAGGGATGATAATATAGTTAAAATAGAACTGGAAAATCATCTTGTCATATTCGTGCCGTGATTTTTCAACACGTTCATGGACTTCTGCCGTTCCTTCCCACGCCCCGTTTTCAGTTGTACCCGTCTGACCAAGCAAACGCTTGCTGATTTGGTTGTCACATCGTTCCTCTAACGGTAAAAAGGCATTGGTTGTATTTCCTCCGGCTTCTTTCCCATACTCGACCTTTTCATTTCCGGACAGGACTGCAAAGAAATTATTCCTGAAATCCAACATCATCTCGAACAATTCGTCCAACCGTTTTTTATCCTGTCGGTCTGAAGTAACGAAAACAGGAGGAATACCATATTTTTCAATGTAATTCATCCATGATCCCAAACCCAGTTTCTTTGCAAGGATGATAATTGACAGTTCATTGAGCATCCCCAAAGCCCATGCGTTTCCGAACTGGACATAATAGGGTTCAAGTGCACCGTCCTTATATGACCATCCGGTTTTGTCTGACTCTTCCTTGACAATTATCATCTGTTGCGGGATGTAGTTGGACATGGGAACTTCTTCCACATGGCTGATTTCCAAGTTTTCATCAAGATGGGAAATGTCGGCAAGCGATACTCCCTGTAACTGATGTAGAAAACAAATTCTGATAAGCTGGTGAAACCACGGACGATCCAGCAGTTTCTTTGCCTCCTCGTCCTCATTGCCATTGTCATCGACAAGGTTGAATTCTGCCTGTTGTACAGGTAATACACGATTGTCAATCGTCGTTTGTAAATGTTCGTCATTATACAATGACTGGTAGAACCTGTACAGCAAGCCACGCCTGGGATCATCCGGATCGGTTGCCGAAGTTACCGCCATAATCCAATCATCAATGGTCTTTTCCCGGTAGACGACAGCCTGCCTTTTATAAGCAGCACTTGACGAAGATTGTGTCCTACTGCTATCCATCCGAAAATAATACTCATTAAGTACATTCTTCAGACTCATTCGACGAATTGCTTTCTGCTGAAACCAGTTGAATATTTCTCTTAACTTCTTGTACATAACATACCTTTTAAAAGCGGTTTAAAAACTATTTAAAGAAACCATCCGTTGTTCCGTGTATGACCAAACAGAATGGGAGATTCAACATTGCCTTCTTCATCTGTTACCAAAGGAATTTCAGGTGGCAGTGACATGATTCCGTCACGTAACTTGGCAAGTATAAGGTCAGCCCAGTCGTTCATGTCTGATAACGGGTTATTTCCCGTTTTCCGGGCTGCGTTCCGACTTACCGCACGGAAAGCGGTAATGCAGGATATTATCCGGATTAATAACCCCGTTCGTATTGGGGGAATACCGAATATCTTTTTCACGTCATAACGACCGCTTATATAGGCGGACACTTCACTGATGACAAGATCTTCAATCCCGTTCAAAACTTCCTCGTCTTTTTCGATACTTTCAACCAGCAACCGATTTTGTATGACGGTCGTCAGGTCATCCATGTTGATATACTTCATAGTTACCAAGTGTATTTACGTTTATATCTTCCCGCCTTCCACGGGCGTGTCGCGGGCTCGTCCTCTGACTGTGGAGGATCAGTATATATTTCAAGTTTCCTCACAGCCTGTTCGTCAGCGTCCGGGCTGTCATCATGTTCTGTCATGCCCGGTTCAACAGCATACAACTGTTTCAAGCCGACAGTAATGTCCGGGCTTGCTTTCAGTTCCTCGTTGACATGCATCCGGGAATTCTGATAATATGGATGCATGCTTATCATACGAAGTATCTTGTTCGTTGTTTTAGGCGTCTGTACCGGAACAAGGTTCAACTCTACACCTGTCTCCGTCTCGGCTTCCCCTATGATACGCTTGACTTCGTCGTTCCAGAATTGGGACTCGTACTGCCAAAAGCAGATAATGCCCTTTGCCCTGAATTCAGCCTGCTTCATGCACATCCATTGTACGCAGAGTTTCATCTTTGACTGCTTTACGAATCCGTCTATCAGCCAAAAATCATTTTTATGCCGTCCCCAAATCTTACATGCGTTAAAGTCACTCGTATCTGTCCCGGCATACGCAATGTCCCAATGTGCCACGATCGCATTCATTGTGTGAAGGTCAGGGAGCTTTCCCCACTTCACCATTTCGGGCTTGAATATTTTACCCTTGACAAGCGGTACGTGGTTATATTCCGCATGTGCCGCGAGAATACCCATGTCCTTTTCCTGTTGACGATAGAACTGGGGGGAATACATCGATTTCCACGCTGGTTCATACGTTACCGGATCATAAGCCTTCACCAGATGCCAGTCCCAGTCGGGATGCCGTTGTTTGAGAATCGTCTGTACCATCCGGGATGCAAAACGGTTGTTAGCACCTATCAGACGTCTGCGCTTTCCCGTCATGGTTGCCAGCACGTCCGCTTCGATCCAATCCGCATAATCATCCTGCATCCGGTTGTTTTTGATGGTCTGCGGTGTCTCCAAGTCGTCAATTATCCACAGGTCAGGACGGTGTGCGCCTTTACGAAGCCCGCGAACCTTCTGCTTCGCACCGAACGCCTTGCAAATAAAGCCGTTCATCGTTACGAAGTTTCCCTTTTCCCAATATCCCGGATTATACTGCTCGCCAAAGTCGTGTTTCAAAAGTTCGTTTGCCTCGAATTCCGCACGTAAATCTTCCAGCAGGTCACAAGCGCGGTCAAATGTGTCGGAAACGATACACATATAATGTGTCTCGCCATTGATCCATAACCATAGGGGAATGATCACATCGTTCCATACCGATTTTGCAAGTCCGCGTCCCCATTCGGCATATCCTTTATAAATCGGATCGTTCATCACCTTGTTGGCATGCGCGATCTGAAAGTCCGCACAGTCTGCGGTCGCATAATGGGGAAGATAGGTTTCGACAAGATACTTGACATCCCGTTTCGCACGCTGTATGCGGTTCATCCGAACTGTCAGCGATTCGTCCGGATCAATCAGGTTGCCTGTGCACCGCGCACGTTTTAACTTCTCCTGATACTCCTTGAGGGCTTTGCTATCTTCGACTTTCATTATCCCAACATTTTTGCGGCTTCATAAAGGTGATTCTCCTGAAAGTCCAGTGTTTTAAAATAAAGGTCTGCATCGTACACCTTCATCGCATCAAATATCCGGCTCATGACATCAATGTAAATAGCGAGCGTAATCCGGTTCTTTTTGTCCACCTCTTTGAGCTGGTTTCCCCATTGCGCCACACTGTTGTCAAGTGTAGCCGCCTGTTTCCGTAGTTCGAGCACCTTGTCGCTATCACCTTCCGCAATGGCTTCGTCAATCATGCGCAGCAGCTCCAGTTTTTGGTCTGCAAGAATGTTGATAATCTGTTTCAGGTTGTCACCCTGCTTTTGCGATGAAATAACAGATGCCTGACGCTCTTTTTTCCAAAGTGCATCATTCTCATTAATCCAGCTTGAAACAGACCTTTCCGACACGTTTATGCGTGTGGAAATCTCCTTGCACGTCATTCCTTCACGTACATAAAGGTCGTGCGCTTCCTTCCTCAATTTACGGTAGTACTCTTTACTTGGCATATCGCTTCCTTTCGTTTACTGGGGCAAAGGTCAGATTTCAGCACCACCTGTGGAAAACGGCTTTTCATGTTGGAACGTATTCTTTCCAAGTTGGAAAAAATACGTCCTTGTTAACACTGTTTTTTTTCCAAGATGAAAACGCTTTTTCCGTACCCGCCTTTCCTTTTCCAATTTTGCAGCATGAAATTTTAAATATCGCGAAAATGAATCTGACTGCAACAGCGGAAAACGGACGTGCCCGGATTGAACTCAAAGGCACAATATCAAAATGGAGGGAAACGGAAGCTGAATTCACTTCCAAAGTTGAGGAACTGATCAAATCAGGGGTCAAGGACGTGCACATCTATATCAACAGTCCGGGTGGTGAATGCTTCGAAGCCAACGAAATCGTGAACGTGATCAAAAGGTTTCCCGGCAAAATCACAGGCGAAGGCGGTGCACTGGTAGCCAGTGCGGCAACATACATCGCTATTAACTGCACATCATTTTCTATGCCTGCTAACGGACTTTTCATGATCCATCAAGTCAGCGGGGGAGCATGCGGGAAAGTCGCTGATATTGAATCCACTTTGGAAGTCATGCGCAAACTGAATGAACACTACCTGAACGCTTTCCTTTCAAAGTGTACCGACAAGAAAAAAATCAAAGACGCATGGGACAATGGTGACTATTGGATGAGTGCACAGGAAGCAAAGGAAAACGGCTTTGTGACGGAAGTAACGGGCAAGGCAAAGGTTGATAAGGCTACGGCACAAATGATCACCAACTGCGGCTACACAGGTGAAATTGAGATTACTGACTTTATTAATAACGAAAAATCAAAAAATGACATGGATTTAACAATGTTGACTACCCGCTTCGGAATGGACGCAAGTACCACGGAAGCACAATTTATCGCGCAGGTAGACGTGTGGAAACGTAAGGCAGACCGCGTCGACATGCTCGAAAGGCAAGAGGAGGAACGCAAGGAACAGGAGATCGAGAACGTCCTGAACAAAGCTATCAAGGAAAAAAGAATCACTGCTGACGTACGCGACGATTGGAAAGCGAACCTGACCAGCAACTTCGATACGGCAAAGAAGCTGCTTGACGCTATCAAGCCTGTGGAAATGCCTGAAATTCATGCTCCTAGTCTGACGGATACCACAAACAAAAAGTTCGAAGACCTTCAAAACGATCCGGAGGCTTTGAAAAATATCATGGAGAAAAATCCGGCTGAATACGAACGTCTTTTGAATGACTACATAAAACGTAACGGAAAATAAAATACTAACCATTTAAAAAAAAGAATATGGCACAACCAGTAGACGGTCTTTATTTGAACAAGTACGTCGATCCCCAACTGTTGATCGAACGTCGCAATTACAGGGCGGACTTCATGCAAGTTTTAGGCTCTGTTCCTGCCGGAGCTTTGGCTGCGGATGGTGTACGCAGAAACAAGCTGATTAACAATGTCGGTTTTCGCGTAAATAACACGGAAGATTTCGAGCCGAAGCAAATGACCGGAAAGAATTATATCGTACCATGGGAAATCTACGATACGGAACCCAGTTCCTGTACGGATGACGAAATCCGTTATCTCGCTTTTGACAAGCGTGCTGCTATCCGCGTGAAGCACAATGAAGCCTTTCAGGTCGGTATCCGCAACCATGTGCTGCACAAATTGGCTCCGGAGGATGATTCAAACGAAGAAATGCCTGTTATCCGGACAACAGGCGAGAAAGATATTAACGGTCGTTTGAGACTGTCTTATAAGGATCTGGTCGATTTTGCGACGCTCGCAAAAACGTGGAACCTTCCCGTAACCGATGCCCTGTACATGGTGCTTTCCCCACTGCACATGGGTGATTTGTTACTGGATAAGGATGCGTCCAAGTACTTCTATGACCGTACTTTCTATCTTGATCCGGCAACCGGAAAACCGAAAGGTTTCATGGGTATCAAGTTTTTTGAGAATAACGACTGCCCGTTCTATAATGCGGAAACAGCAAAGAAGGTGGCGGAAGGCACAAAACCGTCTGCCGAAACTGATTTTCAGGCAAGCACTTTCTTCTATGCTCCGAATACGTATTACCACATCGAATCCGTAAAATCCCTGTATCGTCCGGAAACGACCGATACACGCAGCAAGAGTCCTACATCCGAATACCGTACCCAAACTTACGGTATTGTAGACCGTATCGAAGATTTTGGTGTTGGTGCAATTTTATCAGGTAAATCCGTATAACGAATTATTTTATGGGAAATTTTACAGGAGTAATCATCAACAAAGCAAATGGCGGGCTGGTACGGGATACCGATACCAGTGACCGCGTCATTCTGCTCGTGGTCGGTGGTTCGGAGATTGGAAAACTTGAATATTACAAGCCGGAAGCCCTGAACGATATCACCGATTTGGAAGCGTTGGGATGGGACGATACTATCGACCTTGAGAACAAGGAACTGGTGCATTACCATACCAGCGAAGTCTTCCGCCTGTCTCCGGAACGTTCACTGTATCTTATGCTGGTTCCGAAGTCTGAAAAGGTGTCAAGCCTGCTGACGAAGGAAAATTTCGTCAATGCGGTACGTACCATCAACGGAGTAAACACCATCGGTATCTGCTCACTGACTGCGGACGAAACAATCACCGTAGCCGTACAAGAGGCACAGAAGATGGTCAATAAATTCAGGGAAGACCACCTGTATATCGATGCGGTGATATTGGAAGGTGTCGGCAAGTATATCAATGCCGTTGCCGATGCTGTCGATCTCCGGACGCTGGATGCTGAAAACGTCTCTGTCGTGATTGCACAAGACCCGGCATGGGCGGCAAAGGACGAAGCATATCGGACACACGCTGCCGTGGGCAGCGCACTCGGAATGCTGTCTGTCCGCTATGTACATGAAAATATGGGCAGCGTTGATATTGAAAACCACCCACGGACGGCAAAAGGGACAAAGGACTATCCGTTGACTGACAAACTGAACGGGCTTTGGCTGGATGCAGCTTTGAGCAATGGCAAACCCTTCTCACAGTTGAGCGTATCCGACCAGAAAAAACTGACTGACAAAGGATATAACTTCGTCGGCAGCTTTCAAGGGTATGCCGGGTTCTTTTTCAGCAATTCATGTACTTGTACGGAAGCGGAGAGCGACTATGCATATATTGAATATAACGCTGTCTGGAACAAGGCGGCACGTATTATCCGCAATACCTTGTTACCGCGTGTGAGAAGTAAGGTAAAAGCTGATCCGTCCACCGGATATATCAGCAACACCACTATCAGTAGTTGGGACGCGCTTGTCAAATCCGCGCTGGAAAGCATGGTCAATTCGGAGGATATCGCGGACTTCGACATTTACATCAATCCAAAACAAATGGCTGTCAGTGACAAGCCTTTCAATATCAAGGTAAAACTTGTTGCAGACGGTATTGTCCATGAGTTTGAGATTGACTTGGGTTTCACAAATAAAATCTGAAAATATGGCATTGTTAGGAACATTAATCAACAAGTTCGGAAAAATAGCCGGATGGAACAGCGTCAAGGTTGTTATGCTCGGTCGTCAGATAGAGGGCATCACAGCCCTTTCCTACAAGGATAGCAAAGAGAAAGATAACATCTACGGTGCTGGAGAATTTCCTGTCGGTCGCGGTGAGGGGAATTACAAGGCTGAAGCGTCAATCACCCTTCTGAAAGAAGAGGTGAATGCCTTGCAGTTAGCTCTCGGTGCGGGAAAGCGTCTTACGGATATTGAACCGTTTGATATTCCGGTCATGTATGAGTATAAAGGACTTGTCATGAAAGACGTGATCCGGAACGTCGAATTTACGGACAATGGTGTCGACGTTAAACAGGGTGATAAAAGTATTGCCACACAATTCACCCTTCTTCCCAGCCATATCGACTGGAATGTGGCAATGTAGTTTAATAACCGTTTAAAAGACTTTTAAAATGGAAGTAGAAGAAAAGAAAATCAAGACAGGGAAACCTTACGAGGAACTGACAAAGGAGGAAAAAGCTTTGATAGTTGATTTTACAGAAGAAGAACATGCAGGAATGAAACTGAAATACGGGAAACGCCTGAAGCATGTCACCGTACAAGTGGACGAGGATGAACGCTACGACTACCTGATTGTCCGTCCGAATAAAAATATCCTGCTGGCTATGGCAAAGAAAAAGGATGATCTTGAAGAAGCAAATGACATCCTGATCCGGAACTGCGTGGCGGCAGGCAATATGGAGGCGTTGGAAGATTCCGCTGTCTATACTTCAGTCCTGACCGCCATCGGACAACTGATCGCCGGACAGGCGGCTTTTATCAGCAAAGCATAGAGGAATATTCATCAGCGTTCGGTCTTGTCGAGGGAATAGATGCCATCCTGAAAAAAGTATATGGCTTTGACATCCCGGACAAACTGGACGAAGATGAATGGCTTCGGCTCTATGCCGAATACCGCATGTTGCGGAAAACGGAGCTGGAAGAAATTGAAATAGTAATGCACAACGCATTCGCTAAAGTTGTAAACCGATTATTCTCAAAAGACAATGCAAGTGACTCAATGGATATTGGAACTGGTTGACAGGATCACGTCTCCGCTACATGCAGCAACCGATGCAGCCGAGGAAGCTACACGGGTGATTGATGACACGGAAGAAGTGGTTGAACGTCTTGGGGAGACATCGGGAAAAGCAGCCGGAAAACTGGAAGGGTTGGGAAAAGGAATGTTCTTTCTCAACCAGCTGAAAGAAGGTGTCGACAATATCCGTGATTCCTTTAATGATGCCATCGAACCGGGTATCCGGTTTGAAACCGCTGTTGCCGAAATGTCCGGTATCACCAACATGGAGGGGAAGGAACTGGACGTTCTCGCCACCAAAGCCCGTAATACGGCAAAAGCGTTCGGTACCGATGCGGCAGACGCTATGGTCGTTTATAAGGACTTGCTTTCAAAGATTACTCCGGAACTGAAAAAAGCACCGGACGCGCTTGAAATCATGTCGAACAATGTAATGACACTTAGCAAGACGATGTCAAATGATGTTCCCGGAGCATCAGCCGCCATGTCCACCGCAATGAACCAATACAAGGTTTCCCTTGATGATCCGATGAAAGCCGCACAAACAATGACGGATTATATGAACATCATGGCGGCAGGAACTGTCGAAGGTTCTGCCGAAATCAAGGAGGTTGCGGAAGCATTGAAACAAACGGGTAGTGTTGCAAAAACATTCGGGGTTGAATTTGCCGAAACAAACTCCCTGATCCAGTTGCTTGACAAATCTGGGAAAAAGGGTTCTGAAGGCGGTATCGCTTTGCGTAACACGATAGTCAAATTACAGGCTCCGACTACGGACGCGATCAAACAACTGAAAGCTGCAGGGGTCAATATAAAAACGATGCAAGACCAGTCCCTTTCACTGACCGACCGACTGCGTGCCCTGACTCCGGTCATGCATAACGCCACAATCATGTCCGCGTTGTTCGGAAGTGAAAACCTTGCTTCAACGATGGCTTTGATTGAGGGTGTAGACCAAATTGACACATGGACGGAAGCGATACAGGGTTCTACTTCTGCGGTCGACATTGCAAATAAACAAATGGATACTTATGCCGAAAAGCAGAAACGTATGCAAGCGTTTATCGACGACCTGAAGATCAGTTTCTTTGAATTTGTAGAACCTGTCGCCCCTGCCATTGAAGTTGTAGGAATCTTTGTAGGCGCGCTTGTCACGCTTGGAACTGTCGCATGGTCTGTTTCGCAGATCATGTCACTTGGAATAACAAAGATTGCCGGGTTTTGGATTGCGTCGATGGCTAAGATGGCATTGTCTACAATCATTAATAGTCGGCTAATTTCCGTCGCTATCATGGGCATCCCTGTCATCGGCTGGATTATTGCAATCATAACGGCTGTCATCGCTTTCGTGGCTTTCCTTTATAATAAGTTTGAAGGAGTCCGTGTGTTCCTGTTCGGATTGTGGGAAGTCCTTAAAACTGGCTTTCTTTCCTTTTTCAAGACGATTCATACCATCCAAATGGGAATCATTGAAATCCTGAATCCGGTTAACTGGTTCAGGGATGACTGGAGCATCAACGACGTATTTGAACGGGTAAAGAAAGAAGTGTTTGACAACGCTGTGGCAGTCGGTCGGGCATGGGAAGAAGGCAAGGAAAAAGGACGTGAAAGCTGGCGGAACAAAGACAAAGTCCCCGGACTTGACAAGTTCCAACTGGACACCGCACCAGCGGCAGTCAACAAACCGACCGCTGTAACCACAACCGGAGGAACTTCCGGGAAAGATGTGGGACTTGGCGGAAAAGGCGGAAGCAGCGTAAGGAATATCACTATGAATGTGACATTCAATAATCATTTCAGGGTTGCGGCAGGTGCGGACATGCGCGATGTTGCGGATAAGGTCAAACGGGAAATTTTAGCGGTGATAACCGATACAGTACCAGCAATAGGATAAAGTTATGACAGGAAATACAGCGTTAAATATTGGTGCATTGTTCACGGAAGTTTTCGGAATCTCATCCCCGATTTATCTTCCGTGGGGAAGAACCCTGCAGGATTATGATCCGGGGAAATACACTGGGGTGACAACCATCCCGGATGCCGAAGCCGAAGCGTACAGTTGGATGGGGACTCCGGTCATTGGGACGTTTACCCTTGACGGTAACAAGCAATACAGCACCTATAATCCGGACGGGTCACGCGGCACGATGAATATGGCTAGCTTTCCGATGCCGTATGCAACGATCGTGGACTTTTCGCGTCCGATGAACTGTTCCAAGACGAAAGTTCTGGGCATTCACGGGACTATAAAGGAAGTCTACGGGCTTGATGACTGGAAAATCAATATCCGGGGATTCTGCATAGCGGACAAAAGCCGGGAAGGTTACAAGACGGTAGCCGAACAGGTGAACGCGCTCTGCAAGTTCCGCAAAGTGACGGAAGCAATCGGAGTAACGGGAAGCATCTTTAATAACAAGGAAATTTATTCCATCATTATTGATAACATTTCGTTCAACCCGATTCAGGGAAACAGCAGCGTAGTCCCGTTTACGATAGAGGCAACGAGTGACAACCCTTATGAACTGACACTATGAGTTATATGATGTGCAGCCGGATCACATTCCCGGCAAACATGAAACGCGGGGAACTGGTCATCTATACGGTTTCATCGGTTCACATTGAAAGTTCATGGAAGATGCTGACGGACTCCGCGGAAATAGTCCTTCCGAGACGTATCAGATACTTTGCCGGAAAAGACCTGAAGGAACTGCTGTCTGCCGGGGATCAAGTGAAGATTGAGCTCGGATATGATTCCGACCTGTACACGGAATTTGAAGGTTATATATCGCTGATCGGCTGGGGTGTTCCCGTGACGATCCGGTGCGAAGACGAAATGTATAACCTGAAAAGAAAAACAGTGTCCTATTCCGCAAAGAATGTCACACTGAAGAAACTGCTTGCAGACGTCGCCAAAGGCTATGAGGTAAAAACCAACTATGACGCGGAACTGGGTGCGGTGCGGTATTCGTCCAAGACAGTCGCAGAAATTCTGAACGACATCCGGAAGAAAACCAACCTTCACTGCTATTTCATCGGCAAAACCCTGTATTGCGGAAATGTGTATTCCGAAAAGGTCGATACCGAAAAGGTAAAGATCGTACTGGAAAGAAACGCTGTCAGCCAGGACTTGAACGAAACCAACGGTGAATTTCAGGTCAAAGTAGTCAGCATCGGTGCTGGCGGCAAGAAACTGGAAGCAAAAGCCGGAACGGAAGGAAGCGAGGTTTATAACCTTACTTACAATGAAAAAGGAAAAACCATCAAGGTTGAGGACTTGAAGAAGTTTGCAGAGGACTTTTATGAAAGCCTAAAAAAGCAGAAGTACCGCGGGGGTGTCGAACTGTTCGGAATACCTGTCGTACATCATGGTATGACGGTTGATCTGAAAAGTGAGGTGACACCGGAAATGAACGGATACTATTACGTTGAGAAAGTGACAAAGGATTTCAGTGACGATGCTACATACAGGCAAAAATTAGAGTTGGGAGGACGTGCGGAATGACTACGGATGAACAGTTACGTGATGCGCTTGAAAAATGGCGCGAAGGGGCTAGACAGGCGCAATTGCGCTGGGTAACGGTAGACAAGGTTGATAAAGAAAACAAGGCAATGGATGTGACCGGAGTCATTGACCGGCTTGAATATTATGACGTCCAGTTGGGAATGGGGGCATTATGCATCTATCCGAAACCGGGAACGACTTGTCTGGTCGGGATCATCGAGGGACAGGAGACTGACGCCTTCCTGATTTCTGCTGACGAAGTGGACGAAATAGTGCTGAATGGCGGAACATTGGGCGGACTGGTAAAAGTCGGGGAGCTGACGGAACGGCTGAACCTGATTGAAAAGGACATCAATTCACTGAAACAGAAATTGTCCGGCTGGGCTCCTGTACCGAACGACGGGGGTGCGGCTTTGAAAACGGCATTGTCTTCCTATACTTCGGAATCACTAAAAGAGACGCAGGTCAGGGACATTGAAAACGAAAGGGTGAAGCAATGAAGGGACTATTACTTGACAAGGACGGTGACATCCGGATTGTTCCCCATACAGGAAAAGACGGGCTGACCGGATTCGTGGTCGGTGACACGCTGATTCAGAATGCGGCAACCGTGCTGGAGCTGAATCAGGGAGAGTTGAAAGAAGACCCGGTGCTAGGCGCGAACCTGATCCGGTATATACGTTCAAAGGCTGATAAAACAGCCATTGAGAAACAAATGAAAATCCACCTGAAACGCGCGGGCATTGACTATTCGGAGCTGGTGGACAAAATAAATATTGAAATTACTAACGATTAAAATTAAGAAAATGAAAGCAAGTAACGATTTGATTAAAAAGTTCGGAGTAGACAAAATCATTCACGGACTGATTGGAATGCTTATTCTAGCCGTGTGCGTGATAGCATCTGTTTTCCTGTTTGGTGTGAATTTCTTTAGCGTACTGGGCGGTATGATTTTGGGAACTGTTTCCGCATGGCTGGCTGGAAAATGGAAAGAATCGAAAGACGATGTACCGGACGCAGCAGACATCCGGGCAACGGTACGCGGGGCATTGTTGGCGGATGTAGTCATATTACTGGTATGGATAGTCTTCCGCCTGATTCTATAACCCGTATGTATCATGAAAAGGCTACACGTACAGTTATGGATCGCAGTTTTCCTGTCCGTATCCGGAATGATCCTGCTGTTTTGCGGGTTTTGGGTAGTTCCCACCGGGCAGATTGACAATTCCGTTTTAGTCGCTTATGGCGAAGTCTCAACATTTGCGGGCGCACTCTTCGGAGTTGATTACAGGTATAAATGCAAGTATAAGAAATACATTGAAAGAGAAGACGAAACAGAAAATAAGGAGGAAAATAAAGATGAATAAACCTACATACATTATCATTCATTGTTCTGCAACACGCGAGGACAAAGATTTCACAGAGAAGCAAATCAATGATTCACACGTAACCCGTGGCTTTGGAAAATGGGGATACCATTACTATATCCGGAAAGATGGACGTGTGATCCCCATGCGGGCGGAGAACGAAATCGGAGCACATGATAACTTTATTGTTCCCGGTATGAAAACCAGTTATAACCGATGTTCAATCGGTATCTGCTATGAAGGGGGACTGGATAAAAACGGCAAGGCAAAGGATACCCGGACGGACGCACAGAAGAAATCCATGCGCGAGCTCGTTCAGGACATCTGTCATCGCCACGACATTATTGATATCCTCGGACATCGCGATACCAGTCCGGACAAGAACGGGAACGGCATTGTCGAAAAATGCGAGTGGATGAAAGAATGTCCCTGCTTCGACGTAAAGAGTGAATTTACCTCATTTTTACCACCTGTAATCGTTCGACCGTAATGAAAAAGATACTCGTTTTTTTACTCGTAATCGTGCTGCTGTCCGTCTGTTCCTGCCGATCGTCCAAAACGGACACGACCATCCATCAGGATAACACGGAACAGAAGCAGACGGAACAGGAAGAAGTTTCTAAAGATAAAGCACAGGTCGACGTAAACAAGAACGTTGAGCGAATTATCGAGATGATGCAGCAAATGGAATTCAACTGGCAGAAGACGAACTATTCGCCACCGGATAGCACAGGGAAACAATACCCGACCTCTACGGAAACAGCGACAGGAACGTCAACCAAGCAGGAGAAAGAAACATATAACGAACAGTTACAGGTGCAAATACAAGAAATTCAGGAAACCCTGCTGACATTGAAGGAACAACTGGAGAAACAGGAGAAGAATGATACAAAGATCGTTGAAAAGGTCGCGTACATTCCTCCGTGGGCAAAAGCCGTAATAGCAGCCTTTTTTATTGCATTTGTATTTTTTATTTATAAAAATGTAAGATGAAAACAGTAGTACAAGCCGGACAAACCCTGCTGGATATAGCCGTGCAGGAATATGGTACAATTGAAGCGGTATTTATGCTTGCAAAGGCAAACGATATGAGCATAACAGACTCCCTTCAAGCTGGACAGCAAATCGAAATACCGGAGAAGGTGTATAACAGTGAACTGGCTGATTACTGCCGGAGGAACTCCGTTTGCCCGGCTACTTCTGAAACCGCGTCGAATGCAATACGATTGAGAATTTTCACTGAACAATTTACCGAACAATTTAAGTAATGGCTAGAACAATCGCAGAAATAAAGAAAGAAATGACGGATGCCTATATATCTAACAGCATTATCCGGGACATATATGGTATCACAGGTGATGCCGACTTTGATTCGGTGTTTTCTCCCGTGTCAATAGAAAGCACCCTGTTCTACATTTTTGCGGCAACAGCGCACGTCATAGAGCAAATGTTTGACCAGTTCAAGACGGACGTAGAGGAACGGATTGACGCTAATATCATACCGACGGTGCGCTGGTATCATAGCAGTGCGCTGGCTTTTCAGTATGGTGATCCGCTGGTCTATGATCCGGAAAAATACCAGTTCCGGTATTCCGCTATCGACGAAGCCAAACAGCTTGTCAAGTATGTGGCGGTCAAAGATCGCGGGGGAAGTATTCAGATACTCGTGTCCGGAGACGAAGGCGGGCTTCCATGTCCTTTGACCGGGGACGTTCTAACGGCATTTAAAAGCTATATGAATTCAATCAAGATTGCCGGAGTGATTCTCTCCATCCAGTCAATGAAAGCGGATGATATCCGTATTAACGCCACCATAGAAGTCGACCCGATGGTTATCAATGCTTCCGGTATCCGCCTGACGGATGGCAGCAAGCCAGTACTTACCGCCATCAACGATTATCTGAAAGGCATCGAGTATGGCGGTAAATTCAATAAGACAAAACTTGTTGACGCGATACAGAAGGTTGAAGGAGTACTGGATATCGAACTTGGAGAATGTGCCGCAAAAGCGGCATCCGCTACGGAATATAACGTAATTAAAAATAATAACTATACGGCTGTAGCCGGATGCTTTATTCTGAACAGCCTTGAAACCTCCCTGACCTATGTGGTATAATTTTGACATTATCAAATACGCGCAGTATGTGCTTCGTCCGTCATTAAGGAAAAGGAAGATATTTGCAATCATATCCATCTTCCTTCTCCCTTTAATCTTCATTTATACCCTGTTTAAAAGTTACCGTAAACAGGCTATCAACAAGCTGAACATAAACGGTCAGGTGATATATATCGAAAAAGTGCTGAACGACAGGTTTTTCCTGAAAAACAGGGAAATATACATCACCGATATTGCGGGAGAAGAGTCGTACCTGTACCACCGCAGGGAAGAGCAAATCCCGTCCTACCTGTATAAACGGGGTGAAGGAGTGGGAAAGAAACACATCCGGCAACGCGGTGAAGGGAACTATTCGGGAAATTACGTGGTGAACATACCGTCGTTCCTGTCAGCGTATGAGGGTGAGATTAAGAATTTGATAGACTATTATAAACCAGCCGGACGAACCTACGTCCTTAAAATATACGAATATGAATAAACTGTTATTTAAAGAAGGCGGGCAGCCGTTTTATCTGGATGATCTGGAATTTATGCAAGAATCCACGGCAGACGCATTGAAAGCTATTTGTTCCGGGATGAAACTGGGAGAGAAACATATTCTGTTAAGCGATCCGGTCAGCACGGAAATTCTTGGTTCCAATACAGTATATACCATTGTCGGAAATGGATATATCGTGATAGATGATGAAGTTTATCCGATAAAACCGGATGTACTCACTGTGCCTACATCACAGCCAGTATACTGGGTGGTTGTTCAGGAAAAGTTTCAGAATGAAACATTTGCGGACAATTCTGAAGCGCAAGTATATGAGCGCAGGTATGTAAAACTGTCAACAACATATACAAAGTCAGATATGTATGCAGACAGAAATGATGTAGTAACATTCAGGGATAAAATATTGGCTATTGTCACAGATTATTTGGATAAGACCATAATAGAAAAGGACATGAAAGCCCGGTTATCCCTAAGTGAAGTCGTTTCCGGAAAAGCGGAAATCATATACCGGGCAAAACAGACGGGCAATGAAACGATTTATTTTAATATCTTGGCTGCTACCAATACAGGAACTTCCATGATAGCTCCTGAAGTGAACGGCAAGCGGAGATTATGTACATTTGATTCGACTGTAAAAAATATTTCCGGAGTATTCAATTTATCGATGTCGTATGCAGATTCATGGGATAATCCGCAATCAATGATTGTCCAACTCACATTCGATAACGGCAACTGTTATATAGCTTCAGCAGATGGCAGTCCACTTGCCCAAATGCCTGCAAGTACTATTTTAATCGAGGATACATTAAAGATTTAACTGATAATGGCAACAATATACGAATTAAAAAGACGGGCACAGGAACTTTCCGCGAAGAAAGACTCCCTATCCATATCACCTGATGAGGTGGGCGGCTTGATTGATGAGACACTGGATGTCATCAATGAAGCGGAAAAGAATCAGGTGGGACTGGGTATCCGCAATACATATACGACCGTCTCGAAGATGAATGCGGACAGTACTTCCCCGACAGACTCTGACGGAAAACCGTTGAAATTCGGTCAGATCGTGACGGTATATGATGAGAGCCATCCCGATGCAGCCGACAATGGCAACATCTACGCCTTTCAAAATCCGGGCTGGAAACTTGTCTCAACAACGGGTAACCTTTCTGTATATGCAAAAAAAGAAGATGTAGAAACGGCAAAGAATACGGCTGATGCTGCACAAAAGAAAGCCAACGAAGCCGCAGAATCCGCTAAAAAAGCGAACGAAAATATTGGAAAGCTGTCTGATAATGTCGGTACGGAAGAAGCATCGGAAAGTCAAGACGGGACAGTGTGGGGTAAACTTAAAAGCCTTTCTGACGATGCCGACAGTACATCGAAGGACGTTTCTTCTTTAATGGTAGATTTTGTTCATCATTCAACGGAACGCTTTGACGAAATAGTAACTGACTCTTCCATCGTGCTGGAGCAGTCCAGTGCGCCTACTGAAGACGGTAAAATTGTATTTGTCGCCAGTCTGGGTAAATTTGCCAGCTTCGTTGACAACAAGTATTATCCAAGCTGGAAAGGTGTTGATGACTATATGAATACCGACCGCACACACCCGCACGAGAATAAAATATACTTGTTCGGCAACAAAACCTACATCTACTTTGCCGGGGCTTTGCTTTCTGCCGACTCCGACGCGATGCAGTTAGCCGCGTCTGCAGACTTGGCTGCAAAAGCGGCAAAGAAATCAGCTGAGGACGCACAGGCTACCGCGTCTTCAGCATTGTCTCTGGCTAACAAAGCCCTGTCCGTTATCAATGTCAACGAAATCTGTGGCGGCTCTGTCTATTCCTTGCCCGCAGCTATTGCCGCAATAACGGAAAGGGAGGATGTGGATAATATAACTTACCGCAAACCGGGTATAATATTAACCTATAAAGTTGCTGATGGTGAATGGGAGTCAAAACAGTTTGCCGGATCATCCCTTGAAGGTTTTGCCACAGAAACGAACTGGACGGACTTCGGTGGTGCTGGTGGTGACATGACGGGCAAAGGCGCGGTGCTACTGGTCGATGAAATTGCACCACTATCAAGCGGATATTATATTCTTCAAACAGCTATCAATGCCTTGACAGCTTACGAGACAGCGAATGAAACGGAATGTATCAAGCCCGGTGTGGTTATTATCTACCGTACCGGAAAGGAAACATTTGAATCCAAACAGTTGTGCGCGTCCCGTGCCGATTATAATGACTTGGCAGCATGGACTGACTTCGGTTCTGCCGCTGGAGGAACTGTCGATACTGATTCCGAAATTATCAAGGACAGCACTAATCCGGTAGCAGGCGGTGCTGTTTATGATGCCATGCCCGTTGACGTGGATGGAGAACAGGCAGAAGACGGGACGGTGCGTGTATATATGAAAAATGCGGAAGGAATACCGCTAGGCGACGGTTTCACCTTTGCAGTCGGAACTGGTGGCGGTGGGGACGTTGCCGGGACAATCGTGTACATCTATCCGCAAAAGACCTCCTTGTATGCCGCACTCGGAACTGACGACCTGACAATCAGGCTTGCGATCATGTCGCGTACCGGATCGGGTGAGATGGTTTCATACAACAATATCGAAACCCTGCAACTGAAAGACAAGTCAACGGGGGAAACGCTTGAAACGTTCAACGTGAACCGGGAAAGCTCCGCATCCGATAAGGACTACTCTTTCACCATTCCGGTAAAAAGCTATTTCAGTGAAGCGATGAACCGCAAGTTCGTGGTCGTCGCCACCGATGACGGGGGAAACACCGCACAGAAGACAATCAGCGTCACGGCTGTAAACCTGAAACTTTCCCGTGTATGGGCTTTGTACAAAACATTGCAGGAAGGTTCGGGACTTGTCACCATGACGGACGTGTTCAAACTGTCCTCCGCCAATAAATCCACCGTTACGGCACATATTAAAGTGGGTGAAGAATGGAAGCTGATCTCACAAACCAGCGTGGCTTCCACACGCTCACAGGACTTGCAAATCAACGTTTCGTCTTTGGAATTGACACACGGTGCATATACTGTCAGAATCGTCGCACAGGACGTGGAATCGGGCGTATGGTCGAACTACCAGTTCTTTGACGTAATGATCGTCAACCCGTCCAGCCTTATGCCTGTTGTCGCGCTGGCACATTCAGAAGACACGGAAACGGCATGGTCGGTCAGGAAGTATGCAAACCTGAACATCGAAGTGGCATGCTATGATCCCGGTCATGTCGCTACCGATGCCCATGTCGAAATACACAAGGTCGCAAAAGTTACCAATACCTCTACCGGGGACAATAATGAAACCGACACAGTACTGACTACCGTATCAGTAGGACGTAACAGCACATTCAATCTGTCCACCCGTGTCGACGGTTTTACGATTGCAGACAACATTCGGAATACGTTGGGTATTTACGGCAAATGCGGAGCCGGAGAAAGCAATACGATCGAGTACTCCGTTAACAGTTCCGTCATAGACATCAACGGTGATTCCGGCTATATGATCTATTTTAATCCGGCAGACAAGGACAATTCGGATCAGGACAAATCATGGCTGTACGGACTTTATGAAATGAAGCAGACCGGGTTTAACTATTCCACGAATGCCTTTGTCGCTGACAAGACCGAAGGAAAAGCGTTCAAGGTTTCGGATGATGCCACCGCATTGTGTACTTATCGTCCCTATAACCGTACCAATATTGAGCAGACCGGATCGACTACCATCATCAAGATAAAAACGCAGAACGCTGCCGATCCTGACGCGAACGTCGTGTCATGCTGGGACGAAGCAAACCAAATCGGGTGGCGTATCACTTCAAAATGCGTGTACTTCAAAGCACTCGGAACTGAACTGATTGAACGTTATTTCAAGCCGGGCGACATCTACGAGTTTGCCTTTGTCATTGAAAAGGCAAATGCGGAAGAGGACGGCAAAGGCTATATCAAGCTATATTGTGACGGTGACCTGATTGGCGCATCCAAATATACGGCAGGACAAAGCGCGATCAAACAGTCCGAACAAATCAGCTTCTCCGGAACAGCCGGGGAACTATACATGTACCGCTTGCTCTCTTGGGAAAAGGAAATGGCGGACGAACAGATCAATGACGAGTTTGTAATCGGCAAGTCCGATACGGACGAAATGATCGCTTTGAACAAAAAGAACGATATCCTGACCGACAATAAAATCGACCTGAACAAAGCACTTGAAATGTGTGACTGTCTGGTGGAAATGCCGCACGGGGATTATAAACTTGAAACGCTTGACAACGTAACGGACACGTCCACCAAGATATATACAGACCTGTACCTGTTCTGCAAGGACAAAGGTATGAGCCTTATTATCGAGAACGTGGAAACGACCAATCAGGGTACGACATCCGCCTTCTATCCGACCTATAAGAACAGGAAATACAAGCTGAAAAAGGCAACTATCCGCGCAATGTATCCGGAACTGGCTCCGCAGGCTTTGCTTGATGCGATTGCAAACAGGAAAATCATCCTGCGTGGCGAGACTATCCCATTCGACAAGGTCTGTCTGAAGGTTAATTATGCATCACCTGACAAGGTGAACACCCCGATTTCCCGTATCAATAACGATATGCAGAAGGCTTTGGGCGAGGAATACATGACTCCGGCACAGAACGCGTATTACGCGGATGAAAACAACACGCTGGACTTGCGTACCTCTATCGATGGTAACAGCGTACTTGTCTTCAAATCGGATACCGGAAATATCAATGACGCCTATTTCTGGTGTCGTGGTGACTGGAACATCGACAAGGGAAACCCACCGACCTTCGGTTTCAAGGACGTTCCCGGTTATAATGCCGACTGTTTGAGTTATGGCGACTTCACCGATCTTCCGGATGTGACGGAATCCTATTTCATGTCTCATACTGGCGACTACGATCAGGATACGATCTACATGCTTTCCAAATCGACGGACGCTTCGTACAAGTTTATGGAATATGTTGACGGGGCATGGAAGAACACTACCGGGACAATCTCTTTCAACGGCAAGAAAACTGTCGTTACCGGACGTGTCCTGAACCCGGTTGAATGCGTTGAAATGCTCGATTATGAAGGCATGTGCATCTTCGATGACATAGACAACTTCATGACCATGCAGTCGACGCACAGCAAGTGGGTGAAAGGCTTGTACGGTGCGGAACTGTCAACGGAAAGCCTTGTCCCGAAATGGACGATGTTCTTTGAATTCCGTACACCGGATGATGATGACATGAGCCTTGCTTACGCGCTTGGAAAGAAGACACCGTACCGCTGGAAACAGTTCTGCGAATGGGTGTATTCATGCAATCCGAAGAACCGAATGGCAGGCGGCAAAATCAGCATCAACGGGGTACAGGTTAGCGACACGATTGAAAACCGATACCGGAAGCTGGTTGAGGAAATGGACAAGTATTGCAGCGTGGCTTCTTTCCGCGCGTACTTGGTTCGTATACTGTATCATTCAGGCGTCGACCAGTTGTCAAAGAACAGTATGTGGGCTTTGTATTTGTGCCCGGATGGTGTCTATCGCTGGTATATGAATCATGACTACGACTCGGACAGTACGAACGGAAAGAATAACTCCGGTATCTTCAAACTTCCGTATAATGTGATGCTTGACAGCGTCATGGAGGGGGAAAACGTGTTTGCCGGACGTATGAGTGTCGTATGGCAAGGTATGTGGCGTTACGATCAGGTCGGGCTTGCAGCGACCGCAGAGAAAATTCGTACATCGCGTCTTCCGGGTGGCGAGTCTGCCTTCTCCTATGAAGCCGTATTACGTGAATCGGAAGAAAAAGACCACCTGATGATACCCGCAATCGTTGCCTGCCGTGATTCTGTGGCGAAGTACATCACCAATCCGGGCGGTCAGGCATTCAACGTGATCTCCGGTATGGGTATCCCTTACCGCCATTACTATGTATCTGCTCGTTATGATTTCCTTGATGCTTATTTCGGTGTCAGCACGATCCTAAAGGCGGATAATATGTGCATGTTCCGCGCCATCGGTGAGAACATCAATATCGAAGTGACTGCAAGTGAGCAATGGAAATTGTGGGCGGGCTTCAATACGCCAGCCGCACAACAGGGGGCATGGGCGGAAGAAGACGGTTCAAAGGTGACATTCCATTTCGACGGTTCAAACTCATCGAGCGCGATCTATATTATCGGTGCATCAAAGATCAAGTCTTTGGGTGATTTGAGTACTGTCAATATCGACGGTACGCAGGCAAAGGACTTCACTACGCTGATCCGCGTCGAGGAACTGGTGTTCGGCAGTAAGCGCGAAGGATATGCCAACAATAGCGTCACAGACCTTCCGCTCGGTGAAAAACCGTATATGAGACTCCTGAACGTCGAGAACTTCAAAAAGCTGGTATCTCTTGACCTGACCGGAGCAACTCGCCTTTTGCGTCTGCTGGCATACGGCAGTTCCTTGCAGATCGTCAACTTTGTCGGTGGCTGTCCGGTTCAATATGCGGAATTGCCGACCACCATGACACAGTTCAAGTTGATGAACCTCGATAAGTTGAGCTATAAAGGGCTGAATGCGGACACAGGCATCGTTGTTGAATCCATGCCGAACATCACCACACTGCGCGTGGAAAACTGCCCGCTTATTGACGTTGTAAAGATGATCCGCGATATAATCGATTCGCAGGAAGGTAATGTCGTATTCCGCCATATCCGTATTACCAACCGTGATTTCATCGGGAACGGTTCGGAAGTGCTGGAAATCCTGCAGCTCGGTATCGGGGGACTGGATGAAAACGGTAATCAGGTAGAGAAGCCCGTACTTACCGGGAACTATCTGCTGGATGAAGTTATCGAGAACTCGGATATAGAAGCGATCCGGAACGGCTTCGAAGGTCTGACCGTCAGCACTATAATCGACGCTTATATCAAGATCATTGACTGGTTCAATAACGAGTCCTACGGTGGCGAGCCTTATTATGAGGAAGTGACCCTTGACAACGTGGGTGAAATCATAGACTATTATAATGGTGAAACCTATGAAGAATATCTTCAACGGTTTGCGGAAGAAAATATGGATATTAACGATATAGTAAACAGCAAATAACATGAGTACAAAAGAACAGAGCGCAACCCTGCTGCGCCTCAATAAACAGGAACAGGTAAAAGCCCTGCAGGCGGTAGGCTTTGCCGACATTACGGAGAACTCGCGTGCCAGCGAGTTCCCGAACCGGATAAAGTGGGCTGCCGGATTGCTGGACATGCGGGTGGCATGTAACCGGATTTCCGATAATTCCAAATGGTATTTTACCCGTGAAGAATGGAACTCATTGACCCCTGCCAACAAGTTGAAGTTTATCCGTCGTGGTTTGTGTATCCGGGCGCATTCGCAGTCCTTTGTCATCGCTGCACAAGAATGTTATGCAGGGGACTTGTCCTCCAGTTTCTATTGGGGCGGTCTTGGTAAAACGATCGACGGGCTTTCCGCAAAGATGCTGGGCAAAATGTACACCTGCTTCACCGGGAAAGAGGATACACACCTGATCCTTGATGCCCTGAAAGGAACAAACTCGAACGGTGTGGAAGGCGCACCCGCTGCGGAAGCTGCCGTAGCCTATAAAGCCTTCACGCTTGATGGCGACGGTCTGGAAGATGATACAGAATGGTTCTTGCCTTCTTCCGGACAGATGATGATCATGTATCGATACCGTGACCAAATCAATGAAATGCTGCGTGCATTTTGGAGCAGTGACAGCATGCTGTTGACGGACAAATACTATTGGACGAGCACGTACTATGATACGACAAATGCATGGACGTGTAATTTGAATACCGGACACATGACCGTACAGAATAAAAATACAAGCCTGTTGCATGTAAGGGCAACGGCAGAAGATTAACCCATTAAAAACAGTGTATTTATGACAGACAAGAATAATGAAAGCGCACTGCTTTTGCGTATGAATAAAGAAGAACAGGTATCTGTTTTGCAGGAGATCGGTTTCACCAGCGTGAACGAAAATACGCCTGCCAGTGATATTGCAAAATATATCAGATGGGCTGGCGGGCTGCTTGACCTGTCCTTTGCCACAATCCGGATCGAAGACGGTGTCAACGTGTTCTTTACTGCTGAAGAATGGAATTCCCTTAGTGCAAATAACCGTTCAAAATACTTGCGTATAGGTGTCCGTATCCGTGCGGATCGTCGCCAGTTCGTCATAGCGAAAAGCGACTGCACTGACGATATAGGCGGACGTACTTTCAAATGGGGGGCATACGGTACGGACATTCGTGGCGTTAAGAATTACGGGAACGGTAATCAAGGGCTTTATGAAACGGCAGACGGAAAGCAAAATACTGATGCTATCATAGAAGCCACCGCAGGAGTTAAGGATAATTCCGGTGTTGTCGGTGCACCAGCCGCGGAAGCAGCAAAGAGCTATAAGGCTTGTACGCTTGAGCTGGACGGACTTGAAGACAAAACCGAGTGGTATCTTCCCAGCGAAGGAGAACTGATCATCATCGCCAAATATAAGACCGAAATCAACGAGTTGCTGTCCTCTGTATCAGGTAATCAAAATATAATTACAACCGACTGGTATTGGAGCAGCACCGAATACGACTCCTCGAACGCGTGGTACGTGAACATGAACAACGGCAACGTGAACACGTACTCCAAGACTAGCGCAGGCAGGGTTCGTCCCGTTTCCGCAATAGATTCTTTGTCTCTTTAACTCTTTATCTCTTAGATAGTTACGTTTAATTAGCCCCGGTAGGGGCTTTTTAAGTTTTAAAATTTTGAAAAAATGAGTGTTAATTGTTTGACAATCATTAACTTTGCGGAGCAAAAGAAAAATTTAAAAAATATCAAAAATTAACATGGGAAAAGCAGAAGACAGACCAGTCTATCAGTGTATGTATCGGTTATTAATGTTGATACTCGATGCAAGAGACAAGTTTCCGAAGAATTACAGGTACGAATTCGGTACGGAACTTATGATGTCCGCCCTTCGCTGTTGTGAGTTGATCCGTTATGCAAATTCAAGCCTTCCGCGTCGCGTGGAATACCTGAACGAATTCCTTGTTAAGTTTGATACATTGAAACTCTTATTAAGGGTATGTCGAGACCGGAAACTGATCAATATTCAGACGACAGCAGACATCATTGAGATGATTACGTCGATTGAAAAGCAAATTATAGGGTGGCGTAATTTCACCGCTTCCCAGGAAAAGACAGCTTCCGTAAAGCCAGAGCCATAATCTTCACGGAGTTTATGGGAGAGCAATCTAATTTATCTATTGGGCATTCCCCCGGTGATGAACCGGGAAAGACTAAGACAGTGAATGCTGAATCCTCGAACGCGTGGTACGTGAACATGAACAACGGCAACGTGAACACGAACAACAAGACTAACGCAGGCAGGGTTCGTCCCGTTTCCGCAACAGATAAACCGATCTATGACATACCCTTATCTTCCATCGTGCATGCATTTGACGTCTGTTGCAAGAATAAACGCAATACAGATGACTGCATAGAGTTTTCGTTTGAATATGACACGGATTTGGTTGCCGTGTGGGATGCTATCAGATACGGTCGCTACGAACCTGATTATTCAAAATGCTTCATACGGAAAAAGCCCGTTCTTCGTGAAATTTTTGCTTCCGCTTATGTTGATCGTGTAATACAACATTGGGCGGATCTGCGCCTTGATCCTATTTTGGAAGAACGTTTTCAGGCACAGGGAAATGTTTCAAAAAATTGCCGTATTGGCGAAGGAGCACTTTCGGCTGTTACCTATCTGAATGGGATGATCATGGAAGTTAGTGAAAATTATACGAAAGACGCATACATTTTCAAGGGTGATTTCAAAAGCTTCTTTATGTCAATGTCCAAATCCCTGTTATGGGAAATGATCGACCTGTTTATCCGGGATAACTATAAAGGCGACGATATAGAATGTTTATTATATATATTGCGCACTGTTATCTTTCACCAGCCACAGCATAAATGTTATAGGAAATCACCGTTGCATTTATGGGATGAGTTACCTCATGATAAAAGTTTGTTTCATGCTGATCCGGATCATGGTTTTGCCCCCGGCAGTCTTCATGCGCAGAAATTCGCAAATTTTATCGGCTCTTGTTTTGATTACTATGTTTCCGAAATACTGGGAATCAAGTATTATGTGCGTTTTGTGGATGATTTCGCCTTTGTAATGCGTAATAAAGAAGATATTCTAAATACTGTTCCTTTGCTTGACAGTTACCTGCAAGAACAGTTGCTTCTTAAATTACATCCTAAGAAAATATATATACAGCATTATTCTAAGGGAGTTTTGTTTGTAGGGGCATTCATTTTACCCGGTCGGATTTATATTTCAAACCGTGTTGTCGGTAATTTATACGATGTAATCAACAAATATAATAAAATAGCAGAGGAAGGCTTTGCGGAAGCACACGCGGACAAATTTGTTGCCACCCTGAATTCCTACTATGGATTAATGAGGCATTTCAATACGTACAATCTAAGACGGAAAGTGGCGAAACGTATTAATCCTGCATGGTGGAAATATTTTTATGTTCAGGGACATTGGGAGGTTTTTGTGTTGAAGAACGAATATAATTTTAAGAAACAATTAAAAAAACAAATAAGAAAAGGCAATGCGAAAAAATATCTTACCCCGGAAATTGGCTAAGCCGATCGAACAATTATCCGATGGAACATGGATAATACGATATGCAATTCAATCTATTGACAGAACCGATAACGAAGGAAACGAACTGGTGACATATGCCAGTTCCATATTCCTTGAAAAACCAACGTTGGAAATGATAAAGAAAAGTATTCATAGATATGCAATGAGCGTTCTTGATGATGAAGATGTTCTTCCGCTTGTTGCTAATCCTGATTTATCAGTTTACATGATCATAGATTAAAATTAAAGCCTGTTTAATCATCGTTTAAACAGGCTTTAATTTTGCACCAAAAATCACATTTTGTTTTATGTTAATATGTGTTTTAATGACACATTTTGTTTTTCGGTCGGGAATTTTTTGATTTGGCGATTGTAAATAATGCTAATCTGAGAATTATTGAAATAGAGTTTCTGGAAGCAATCAAATAGAATAAAACATTTTCTCCCACCATAAAGGAGATATGTAAAAGAAGGTGTCACAAAAACCATATTGCCCCATAGGAACAAAAGATTAGTACGGAGAAACAACCGTCAATGAACCGTTCAGTAAGCTATTATGCAGGCTAGATTAATGTATCCGGTCAGTAACAATAGATTGTTTCATGTACGTGGTCCCATCAGTCTACGTACATGAGCCATTGGGTTTACGTACGTGAGCCGAACGGTTCATGAACATGGAACGAAGACATAAAACCGACTTAACAGATTAATCAAACCTTGCTTGCATATTAAGGTTACCGGGCTTTGTTCTTAATGTAAGCAGCATACCTTGGAAACATTAAGGTGTAAACAGCGTACATTGACGCCCAAAATGATGTTTTTAACACATGCAGGCAAAACCCTCAAGCTGACTATCTATCATCTGATAATCAAGACTTTAAATAAAAGATTCATCAAGGAGAGGTGACAATAAGAATGAAAGATACATTCTATTGTCACCTTATTATCACCCTCTATTGTCACCCCTATCTTCTTTATTATAAAACACTTAAATCAGAAAAGTGACAAGTGACAATAACAATGGATAAATATTTCCTATGTATATGTTTAAACAGAAATGAGTGTAGTCTGAAACGACCAGCTATTTCTTTATTAGTTTCTTAACTTCTTTAGCATAGCGTTTGCCTAAAGTAATCTGGCTTGCTGCATCAAAATGAGGATCCGTTTCATCCTTCAACGGAGTAAGTCCTTCGGAAGACACACAAGCACTATGGGGCAAAAAAGTGGAGATCTCTTTTATCATGTCATTAAAGGGTTTTGTACCTTCGGGAATATAAGGTTTCTTTGTCCAGTTCCATTGTGCTATTTGTCCTACGACAACTGGTAAATCAGGCATTCCCAGGTCATTACGTAAGTCTGTCATCAGCTGAATAATCTTCTCTTTATATGCTTCCGGATGATGACAATCGGCTTCTCCCTGATGCCAGATAATTGCTTTCAATGTACCATACTTCATTGCTTCTTTTGCACGTCGTATTGCTTCATCATAATATCCGCCGGACTGTTTGGCATTCTTAACCCATGAACGAATCGAAGATCCTCCCCGTGCATTGACGATTAAGCCTACCGGATGTTTTTTAGTAGCCATCTTCTTGGCAAATCCATATGCAGGTCCTACTTGTTGCCAGCTAAGTCCTTTTCCTATCGTAGAATAGCGGTTCAAGGGATTCACTGCGGGTTCGAACTGATCATCTGCATTCAGCAGGTATACATTTTGTAGAGTATCCATCACTTCCGGTGATAATTTCCCTCTCCCTGCCATATTCGACTGTCCAATGCAAAGATACAGATCCAGAGTCTTCAGCGGTTTCTCAGCGTGTGCTTCCGATCTTCCCCATACTAGCACACATAAAAGGAAGAGGCCACATAGATAATTTGTTTTCATTATTTTATTGATTTTATTATCAGGTTAAACTTTATTCGTACACACTCCTAATTGGTTTGACTGACCAGCTGTTATTATAACATGTGCAGGCTTCTGCCCTCTCGCCTGAATATGACAAAAGCCTAATACAAAAAACAAGATAAAAAAGAGTGTTCTCATGATCAATGATCCTTTAATTTTATAGTAATATTCTCCTGCAAAAATAAGGGTACTTTTACTATTCGACCATAGACTATTGTACACAAATACAAGGTCGATCATTCATATCGGGCACTACAGAGAAGATTTAAACTACCATTTAGAATAGCTTGGTTACTCAGGCTTCTGCCGTCTCATTTTCTCCCTGTTCTTTCATTTCACCGCGTTGATATACGGACGGCGCTACCCCAAACTGAGTCTTAAAGCACTTACTAAAATAGAACGGATCGCTGATGCCAACCTTGTAAGCAACTTCCGCAACAGTCAGATTCTCACCAGACAATAACAACTCAGCCGCTTTTTTCATTCGTACAACCCGCAAATATTCATTGGGAGAATACCCCGTCACTCCGCGCAGTTTTCTATAAAATACCGTTCGTCCTAATTTCATCAATTGAGCAAACTCATCAATAGAGAATTCCGGACGAGAAAGATTCTGTTCCAGTACAACAGCCAATCGGTCGGCAAATTCCTTATCACGGTCAGTAGAGCATACGGCAGCACGAACAATTCCCGGCTCACTGGAGAATTTCTCCCGCAACTTATCACGCTGTTCTATCAAGCGGAATACGCGTGCCAACAGAAGTTTTATACTGAACGGCTTCGCAATATAGGCATCAGCACCGGCTTCAATTCCTTCCAGATGTTTTTCCGGAGAATTCAATGCTGTCAGCAAGATAATCGGGATATGACTTGTCGCAAAATCAGATTTCAATTTCTTTGTCACTTCAAATCCGGTCATTCCGGGCATCAGTACGTCACAAATAATCAAATCAGCATCATAGGTACGAGCCTTCTCAAATCCGGAAGTTCCGTCAGCAGCTACTTCAACTTCAAAATAAACTCCTACTTCTTCTTTCAAAAATTCACGGATATCATTATCATCTTCTATAATCAATACTTTACGCTTATTCAAAGGTTCTGCTATTTTCTCCGGTTCCGGTAGTTCTTCCGAAAGTTCCAGTAAATGATGTGCCTGCCCACCTGCCTCTTTCAACAAGACATTACCGGGAATAAGGAAATCTTTCTCCGAATAAACACTTTTGTCCGTCGGGATACAAACGGTAAAGACAGAACCTCCGCCGTCATTGTCTTTATATTCAATCGTACCTTTATGCACCTGTACCAATTCATAACTCAGATGCAAACCAACTCCGATACTATCACCGGAAAAACTACTCTGCATAAATCTCTTGAACAACTCATTTTGCTTCTCTTTTGGAATACCAACACCTGTATCAGCTACTTGAATCTGCAATGTCTTCTTCACTTCATCTACCGTAACAGAAAGTATAATCGTACCGTTCGAAGGGGTATATTTAAAAGCGTTAGACAACAGGTTATAAGTCACTTTATCCAGATTACCCTTATCAAGAAACATCTTGTAAGACGGTATAGACGGAATAAAACGGAAATTCATATTCTTTTGCTCCGCTACATCACCGAAACTCAGGAAGATTTCATAAAGGAAAGCAATCACATCCGTTTCTTCCAAAGAGAGCGCCAACTTATTATTCTGCATCTTGCGGAACTCCAATAACTGATTGATCAGCCTCAACATTCGCTGAGTACTTTTATCCATCGTTTTGAGCGGGTGTATCAGATCACGGGGAATATCAGCAACCCGTTGAATCTTTTCCAACGCTCCTTGAATCAAAGTTAACGGAGTACGAAATTCATGGGAAATATTAGTAAAGAAAACCAGCTTATATTCCGTCAATTGTTTTTCCACATTAATACGATTACGCAGACTGTTAAAGTTACGCACAATACGGAAAGTAAAATATAAAGTTACAATCAGCAGCAGCACATATCCCAACATAGCCCAGTTCGTCTTCCAGAAAGGAGGCACAATGACAATCTTCAAGGTTGTTTCACTTTCATTCCAAACACCTGCTCCATTACATGACTTCACATGAAGTACATAAGTACCTGGGTTCAAATATTTAAAAGAAGCAAAATTCAACGGAGAAGGTGTGCTCCATCCCTTATCATAGTTTTCCAGCCAGTACATATACTTTGTACGTCCGCTGTCCGAATAGTCAAAAGTAGAGAAATCTATCAAGAATGAATTCTGAAAATACTTCAAAGTAATTTCATCCGAATAAGCAAGCGATTGTTTCAATGGAGAATCCCCCATAGTAGGATTTATCTGGGTACCATTCACATGCAAATCTGTAAAGACCACCGGAGAAAAAGTTTCGCTATCCTGAATTTTATCAGGATCAATGACAAGCAGACCGTAATTTGTGCCGAAAAGCAATTTTCCATCTACTCCCACACAAGCACTATTCTCACTATAAACATTACCCAAAGTATAGGAAGAAAAGAAATAATTTTCAAAAGAATGATTAGTCGGGTTAAACTTAGAAATACCATATTCCGTAGCTACCCATAAGTTTCCGTTATTGTCCCCCAAAATTGATTGAATCACATCATTAACCAATCCTTCAGAGGTTCCGTAATGTTCATATTTCAATGAACGGTAATTATCTTCCGGCTCACAAAGATTCAAGCCGGAGCCAGATGTCCCCACCCACATACGTCCTTTCGTATCACGGTAGATACATCTGATTTCATTGCTGCAAAATGTACCGTTTGTATAATTGAACAGATGATAATCGTCACTGTCAGCTATCAATGAATCCGGATGAAAGATGCACACACCCTCACTGGTGCCCACCCAGATCATTCCATTATCGTCTTCTTCTATTACTCGCACCATACGCAGACCAAACTTCTGCTGTAAAAAATGACGGAATTTATACTTGCCATCAGTCGTCGGTTCTGCCAGTTCAAGCCCACCGCCAAAGGTACCTATCCACATACGGTCTTTCCGGTCACGAAAAAGAGAAAAGACATTATTTTCTGATAACGAAGCCGGATCCGAGACTTCATTGCGATACCATGAATCTCCGATCTTCAATCCATTTCCACGGGTTCCCACCCACATTTCGCCTTGATTATCTTCTGCTATCGCATAAATATTGGAATGGAAATACTGATTGGACATTTTGGAATGAAGATTCGAGTCAAACGTATATAATCCGCCTTTACGTGTTCCGACCCAAATATCCCCATCCGGCATTTTAGTCAACATACGAATCGTATTCGAGCGATCAAATAATTCACGGGATTCGGGATAAATACGCGAGGTTCCTTCATTCAGAACTGAAATACGGGATAAACCGGAATACTCTGAACTTACCCAAATACCTCCGGCACGATCCTCCATCACATATAACAGAAAATCCGAACTTATATGACTCTGATCATTTATATTAGCCAGAAAATGTTCTAACTTATCCTCTGTCGTGTCATAGGCAAACAATCCGTTACCATAAGTAGAAATCCAAATGATTCCCCGGGAATCATGGACAATATGATAACGTTCATAATCAATGTATCCCAGTTTATCTTCAGGTATCAACTGAAATTCTTTTCTTGCTCCATTCTTGGCCAAAATATAAGTGACACATCCCGTATGATTATATATCCAGAAGTCACCATGATTATCACAAATCACTTCACCATTTCTGATGTTCAGACCGGAGTCCACACTGATCTTGCGTGTATTGAAATCATAGTTAAAAACCCCGGTATTGGTAAGGATGACCCATTTATCGTTCAACAGGAAGTTTCCCGTAGGTGACGTCTTACCCGCAACAGCAGAAAGCGAACCGACTTTTGTCAGTTTTTGCTTTGTAGTCTGATAGCAGTAGATGTCTCCGTCCGCTGTCAGAAAATACATATCATTCTTGAATGCCAGAGAAGAAGTAAAATGGAGTAATCTGTCTTCTACCTTATACTGTCCGTCGGATACGGAAACTAAGCCACGCTGTGTCCCGATCCAGATTCGTCCGCCGGCATCTTCATTTACAAACTGTACCCGGTTATCCGGAAGATTTCCACGCTCCGTCTTAAATTCCGTAGACACCATCTGTCTGTCTTTCTGATGGACCATTCTGAGACAACCATTGCCGGAATGTCTGAGCCATACATCCCCATTAGCAGCAACAAATATAGACGAATAATTCTTTTCCAGCGCACCAGTCCCCGTATAGTCTACAAAACAGGCACGTTGCAAGTCATAACAACTGAACAATTCCGGAGTTGTAGAGATCCATAAAAAACCATTTTTGTCTTCGGTAAGGTCATAAATCCGATTATCAGCCAAAGAGACTTTATCACCGATTTCCGGACGGAAAGTCAGAAAAGAGTTGCCATCATAGCGGCTTAACCCATTTAGGGTAGCCAACCACAAGAAGCCTTTGCTATCCTGATACAGGTACCGAACTGAGTTATTCGGAAGTCCGTCACTTGTTCTCATTTGTTTGGAACGGAGTTCAATGCCGCCGTAAGCCGCATTGAAAACAAGAGTCATGAACAATGTGAAAAGTAATATGCGCCTCTGTGTCATATAGATTCTAAGATTAATGATAAATGCCAGACAAAAATAGTCAAGATAGTTGAAATAATAAAGAAACAATCCATAAATAGTATCAGGAGGATGCTTGTTTTTTAATCAAACATCCCCCTGATATCAATTCTGTCTAAGGGTTCTAGTCCATATGAAAGACTTCCGGCAATGGTATTGAAACCGGTGAATTGTCCGGATTCACTTCCATGATATCTGCCATATAATCCCACCATTTCTGTACAATCTCTGTGTTGCCCAAGTCCTGCGAACCTCCTTCTCCTTCTGTTTTCTGGAAAGCAAATAGAATATTGGTTTCTTTATCCCAATATATAGAATAATCCGACACCCCATTTTTTGAAAGCAGTGCTTTTAATTCAGGCCAGATAGCGGCATGCCTTTTTTCGTATTCTGCTTCATAGCCCGGTTTTAAATACATTTTGAATGCTTCTCGTTTCATGGTTCCTATATTTTAAAGTTAATCTTTTATTTATTCACTATCCACCGCAAAGATAGGAGCTGTCGTCTTCTGCTTTTCCTGATAATATTGCACGGCACTGTCATTCATCTGAGGATGCCGGGTGTTGAGCAAACGAATCATTTCCGCACCTGCCCAAAGCACCGGTCCGTATCCATGCGCCGCATATATATTGACCGGACGATAATAATAGAAAGCCGGATCGAAAGCCATACCGGTGCCTACGCAAGTGCCTTCCACCTGTCCTTCTTCATTTATCTTTCCGGCGACGGCATGCCATCCCAACTGGGCAACAGGACCATACGCTATCGCATCAATCCAGCCTTTATTAATGGCGTGTGCCAGACAATATACATAGATAGCAGTTGCAGAAGTTTCCAGATAAGAATCATTGCGGTCGAGCAACTGGTGCCAAAGTCCTTCTCCACTTTGCAACGCCGTCACTCCGCGCACATGAGCACGGAAATAATCCATCACCTTCGGGCGTTGGGGATAATCTTCCGGCAATACGTCCAGCAGTTCACAAGCTGTCAGCAGCGCCCATCCATTGGCACGTGCCCAGCAAAAAGCCGGATGATCCGTACTGCTTTCCACCCATCCGTGTCTGTACAATCCCTTTTCGGGGATAAACATACGGTCTGCAAATTGCAGGAATTGCTTCACGGCTTCTGCCAGATATTTATTCTTCGCTTCCTTATCATAACGACTCATCTGCGCTACCGCCGGAATGCCCATAAACATATCATCCAGCCAAAGAGTATTCCGCTGAGGACGATTACGTGCAAACGTTCCGTCTGCCAAACGGTATTCTTTGTTGATGATAAAATCAAAGTAATTCTGAATTAATCCGTCAACCGGAAGAGACTCGTCTTTCAACCGTAATTTAATCATGGCAGTACAAACGGCTCCCGCATCATCCAACGCATGAGGAGTCAGGATTTGCAGCAATTGCGAATCAGTCTTCCCTTTTTCTTCATAGACACGTTTGAAATGCGGAGCGACTTCCGCCAAAAAACGGAAACGATTCTGAACATAGTCAGTATAACGCTTATCACCTGTTGTTTCGGCAGCCGCTATCAGAGCGGAATAAGTGACACCCCATTCATAACTTGCCAGACGGAAAGCTCCGCGTTCCAGCTGCGCCTCATCCCCCATTGCAGTATAATCCGTAATCACCTTACCGGTATTCTTATCCACTACACGGGCCGGTGTCTCCTTATCTATATATGCAAAAACACGATCGATGTCTTTTTTAACCTGTTCGGGTGTCAAATCACCATAAGTACCCTGATAAGCAGGCTGCAGTAAATGCAAGGGGGTATTTGAATCATTGATTACTGCTTTCTTTTTCTGCGCACAGGCAGGTAGTGCTACCAATAACGCAGCAACGGTCATCATACGATAATTCATAATTTACTTTTTAGGTATTTTACATCCTCTGAATATAGTGCCACGCAACTCCGGACCCAAATAGAATCCGGGCTGAGTAGGCTGATTATAAGCCACATTTTGAGTCGCAATACTGATACGGTAAACCGGATCTTCCAGGAAAGTATGGAAACGGTAGTCCGTAGGAATGGTAGAGACATAAAGCCTCAAAGCTGTATTATCGGCTGTACGTAACAATACTTCTTCTCGCCAGTCTCCTACAATATCTCCTTGCAGACAAGGAGTTGACTTTGTTCCGTTATTAGAAAGAGCACCTTCAAAAACAGCGATACGTTCACAAAGTCCTTTCTCCCAATTATATTTACTGACTACATTACGATCCAGCAACTCACGCAAGAGATCACCATCCCACCAGACAGCCATATTCGTAGACAATCCTCTGACTCTGGAAGCAATCACTTCCCCTTTCACATTTCTGACACCTTTAGAATCTAAAGACCACATTTCAACTCCGGGATGATTAGGATCAATATCAGCAGCCATACAACGACCTACATCAGTATTACTCTTTATCTGGAAAATAATTTCTCCCGTAGCTGCATCCCGGAAAGTTGAGCCATCTCTTCTGTTCTCGTGGCAACTCCAAACCTGCAATCCCGGACGGGAAGGATCAAAGTGAGTCAGATGCATAGCATCACCATGCCCCATGCGGGTAGAATAAAGTCCGGTTCCATCGTTATTGATCGTACATTGTCCATATACAATCTCATCGCAGCCGTCACCATCTACATCACCTACACGAAGATTATGGTTTCCTTGTCCGGCATAAGCTCTGCAACCGGGATTATTACTGTCGAATACCCAGCGGTTCTTCAAATTCTTACCATCCCAGTCATAGGCAGCCAATACAGTACGTGTATAATATCCACGGCACATCACCACACTCGGATGTACTCCATCCAAATACGCAATACAAGCCAGATAACGGTCGCTACGATTGGCACGTCCGTCGCCCCAGTCCATCAGATTGCCACGTTCGGGCACATAATCAATCGTTTGCATTGCTTCTCCGGTCAGTCCGTTAAAGATGGTCAGATACTCCGGGCCTGTCAAGATACGTCCTCGCTCATTCCGATAATCCGCATTCGCATCACCGATCACCTTTCCCGTTCCGTCCACTGTTCCGTCTCCGGTCTTCATTACCACTTCCGCACGGCCGTCACCGTCCAGATCGAAGACCATAAACTGTGTATAATGTGCACCGGCGCGTACATTGCGTCCCATATTGATACGCCACAACTGCTGCCCGTTCAACTTATAACAGTCAAAAATCACCGGTCCCGTATAACCGTCATGAGCGTTATCATGTGCATTGGACGGATCCCATTTCAAAATAATCTCATATTCACCATCCCCGTCTACATCACCGATACTGGCATCATTCGGAGCATAAGTGTATGCTTGTCCGGACGGAGTAGTACCTCCCTCGGGGCGTACCAAAGGAATATTTAAATATCCTGTCGGAGCATCTGCCGGCAGTTGATAATTGCTTTCTGTTTTACCTTTTATAGCTTTTACCGTATAGAGTGCAGGTTCTGTTCCCTGATAAGAATCCTGGAAGAAAGTTGCATTTTTCAGCGGATGTTTATTCACCTTTTTACCATCCCGGTATATATCAAAGGATTCGTCCATCGGATCAGAAGAAAGATAGCGCCAAGAAACGACTACGGTTGACGGATTCTCACGAATGGCAATTACGCCACGTCCTAAATGTTCTCGTTTCAGTTTAGTAAAATCATAGTTTGGCTGGGCAACTACAAAAGTCGCTATTACCAACAAACTAAAAAAGATGCTTGTACATTTCATAGTTTTATCATTAATCAAAGTGTTCTTATCATATTTAGAATAACGTCGTGCAAAAGTAAGCGATATGGTCTACCCATAAAATAGAATATCGTACAAATCTATGTATAAATTGCCTTTTTAACCATCGCACTCCCTTTCCGAAGGCATTATGGACAAATTTAAATACTTGTGGACAATATTCCATTGAAGAGGAAAAAAGATTCCCCTATCTTTGCCCGTGAAATCAATTATAGTAGCTAATTTTATTTATAAACAGTTTTTATACCATGAAGAAATTACTCCTCTCATTTATTACAGCAACTCTCCTGAGTAGCATGTCTGCCGGTTCAGCCGGTGCGCAAGAGTTGCCCGAACAAAAGGAGACTTTGGCAACCATCATAAAAGTAAACGACTACTTTATGAAAAAGTATGCCGATTATACCCTACCCTCGTTTTTTGGCAGAGTTCGCCCCAGCAATATCTGGACTCGCGGAGTATATTATGAAGGGCTGATAGCTTTATATAGCATTTACCCGCGCGAAGATTATTATAGCTATACATACGATTGGGCGAATTTCCACAAATGGGGAATGCGTAATGGAAACACGACCCGCAATGCGGATGACCAATGCTGCGGACAAGTTTACATTGACCTATATAATATGTGTCCCTCCGACCCTAACATGATCCGGAATATAAAAGCCAGCATCGATATGGTCGTAAATACTCCGCAAGTAAATGATTGGGACTGGATTGACGCTATACAAATGGCAATGCCGATTTATGCCAAGTTTGGCAAGATGACCGGCGAACAAAAGTACTATGACAAAATGTGGGATCTGTATTCCTATACCCGCAACACAGAAGGAGAAGCCGGTATGTACAATGCCAAAGAAGGATTATGGTGGCGCGATCAGGATTTTGATCCTCCTTACAAAGAGCCGAACGGCAAGAACTGCTACTGGTCCAGAGGAAACGGTTGGGTATATGCAGCCCTTGTGCGTGTATTGGATGAAATCCCCGCTGACGAAACACATCGTCAGGACTATATCAATGACTTCCTGACCATGAGCAAAGCCTTGAAGCAATGTCAGCGTACAGACGGCTTCTGGAACGTAAGCCTCCACGATGAAAGCAATTTCGGAGGTAAAGAAACTTCGGGCACAGCCTTGTTTGTATACGGAATGGCATGGGGAATCCGCAACGGATTACTCGACCGTAAAGAATATCTCCCTGTTGCACTGAAAGCATGGAATGCAATGGTAAAAGAGGCAGTTCATCCGAATGGTTTCTTGGGCTATGTACAAGGAACAGGCAAAGAACCGAAAGACGGGCAGCCGGTAACTTACAAAAGTGTTCCCGATTTTGAAGATTATGGTGTAGGATGTTTCCTATTAGCAGGTACAGAAGTTTACAAGTTAAAATAAGAGCATTATTTATCAGGTAAATGAAAAACAAGGTATTTCACTGCTTATGCTGGCTCACAGCCATCATATGCAGCTTGCAGATGCAGGCACAAAACAACATTGCTTCTCCAATGAAAGATGTGAATCAGGTGGTAGACAACACACTGGACAGTCTGAATAAAGCACGCACGGCACGCCCCGTTGCCGGAGCAAGCCGTAAAGGTAACAATCCGGTCTTATTCCTGATCGGCAACTCTACCATGCGCACCGGTACTTTAGGAAACGGCAACAACGGTCAATGGGGCTGGGGATATTACGCAGGAGATTATTTCGACTCCAACCGAATCACCGTTGAGAATCATGCTTTGGGAGGAACTAGCAGCCGCACCTTCTACAACCGCCTCTGGCCGGATGTAATCAAAGGCGTGCAAGCCGGAGACTGGGTAATCATCGAACTGGGACACAATGATAACGGCCCCTATGACAGCGGACGTGCCCGCGCCTCCATTCCGGGAATCGGCAAGGACAGTCTGAATGTGACAATCAAAGAAACCGGAGCACAAGAGACCGTATACACATACGGCGAATATATGCGCCGTTTCATCAACGATGTAAAAGCCAAAGGAGCACACCCGATTTTATTCTCCCTGACTCCCCGCAATGCATGGGCAGACAAAGACAGCACCATCATTACCCGTGTCAACAAAACATTCGGTTTGTGGGCAAAGCAAGTAGCGGAAGAACAGAATGTTCCTTTCATTGATTTGAATGATATCAGCGCCCGCAAGTTTGAGAAATTCGGCAAGAATAAAGTGAAATATATGTTCTATATCGACCGCATTCATACCAGCGCTTTTGGTGCCAAAGTGAATGCCGAATCTGCCGCTGACGGAATACGCGCCTGCGAAGGGCTGGAATTGGCAAAGTATCTGAAACCTGTTGAAAAGGATGAGGCTACCGGTTCGAGCCGCAAAGAAGGACGCCCGGTATTGTTTACCATCGGTGACAGTACGGTTAAAAATAAAGATAACGATAAAAACGGTATGTGGGGATGGGGCAGCGTGATAGCAGATGAGTTTGATCTGAATAAGATATCTGTTGAGAATTGTGCTATGGCAGGACGCAGCGCCCGTACATTCCTTGACGAAGGTCGCTGGGATAAAGTATATCATGCACTCCAACCGGGAGACTTTGTTCTTATCCAGTTCGGACACAATGACGCTGGAGAGATAAATACCGGAAAAGCCCGTGCCGAATTGCCCGGCTCCGGAGAAGAAAGCAAAGTATTTTTAATGGAGAAAACAGGTAAATATCAAGTCATTTGCACTTTCGGCTGGTATCTCAGGAAGTTTATCATGGACGTTCAGGAAAAGGGTGCGATACCTATCGTTTTAAGCCATACCCCACGCAATAAATGGAAAGACGGAAAGATAGAACGCAACACTGCCTCCTTCGGCAAATGGACACGCGAAGCTGCCGAAGCTACCGGAGCCTATTTTATCGACCTGAATAAAATAAGTGCTGACAAGCTCGAAAAGAAAGGTATCAAGAAAGCGGCAGATTATTATAACAATGACCATACGCATACTTCTTTGAAAGGAGCGCACATGAATGCCAAAAGCATCGCAGATGGACTGAAAATGGCTGATTGCCCGTTGAAACAGTACTTGAAATAAGAGACAGACTCATCTGATATATTCATAAAGCGGTTAATGCATTGTCAGTGAAATGCATTAACCGCTTTCTTCTAACTATTATTCATCCATCGGAATGACCTCCTGCATATAGATAGCATCAAGGCTCCAAAGTGCCGCATCATTTGTACTGATGCTGACGCATTCATCCAAAGGGGCCGGAACTTCGGGTGGAAACAGTTTAGTGATCCGGAAAGGAGGCGCAGGTGTATGTTCCAGTCGGGTGAATAAATCCTCCCATGCTTCTTTTGCCATTAGTGCATCCCGCTTGTGGTAAGCAGCGTATGCCATCAGACGGGAAATTCGGAAACGGCTATGATTCAATTCCCACGCCTTTTGCTTATAACGTGCCGCATGGTCCAGCCACGCGTCTTTCCATTCGGGAAGGTCAATCATACGTATCATTTCGTTCATTACCTCAAAACCACCCATAATAGTCATTAAATGATTCGAAGATTCCAGCTTGGGATCACATTCACTGGTGATGATTCCCGTTGCCGGATCGAAACCCAGCGCTTTGGGTCCCGTAAAGATACGGTTGGGCAGGGCTGCTATACTTTTCATTCCGGCTACGATCTTATCCCGGTAAACAGTGTTGCCTGTACGCTCCCACTCCGTCATCCAGTTTCCGGCATACGCCAGCCAGTCCGGACCGATACGCAGTCGGGCAGGCGCCGTACAGGGATATTCACTGCGAGGCTGTGCCAGCCGCATAGGGTCTAATTCATATAGTTTCTGATCGGCATCCTTTACTTCAGTCATCAAGTCACCGCAACGTTCATCGGTAGTGAGATAATAATAGAAACGGTTCCATGCAGCCTGACTAATCCGGGCTTCTTTAGCACCGCATCCCCAATGGCTGACATTATGTCGGCTGCCTAATCCCGCGTTCGGTCCGATATGGTAAACGTCCACTTCGGCTGTATGACGGGTCATAGCTTCTGCCATACGCCAGATATCTTCACGACCTGTACGCAGGAAGTTGTACCACAACCACATATTAGAAGCCAGTTCCGTATTGTCCCAGGCAAATCCACCTATATCATAACGCCAAGTATGACGGACCGGGTCATAAGCATGCATCACATCTCCATAATTCCAAAAGCCATACCATTTATTCTGCTCTATGGCTTTACGATAAAAATCAATATATGCATCCAGGCGATCTTCTACCCGCGCACGAAAAGAAGTACTCCGGTCCGGAAGGCTCCATACGCCGAAAGCCTGCTGTGCATGAAGATAGTCTGGTGTGGGCAGCAATATTCCCGGTTCTGAGAGTGATTCAGCAACATCGGCAAAAGCCTTTTTTCCTGCATAACCTTTCTGTGGAATAAGTGTGAGTGTAGTGGTGCGGGCAATGCCATAAGGAGTACTCATTCCCTCCTGAACATCTTCGTAGCTGGCATTCAGATCATGAGCGACATTATCGTAGTGACGTAAGTCCATCGGTTCTCCTTCGGGGCTCCATAACCATGCCGTGATCGTTGCAGATGAAGTTTTGGCGCCCGATATTTCGAGGGATGAAGGATAAGACTGCCAAAAATCGTGCAGACAGAGTCCCAAGCCCCCCGTAATATCACCGACAAAAGCATAGCCTCCGCTACGGGTGCCGGAGAAAGTTCCTATCCAGGGATTATTGTCATTGGCACGTTTGCGAATGGAGAAAGCATCAGCAGAGAGTTGAGACAGGCGATAATCGTTCCATGAAGCCCAGTTATCAAGAAGATCACGATTCTTCCCGTCAAAAGCCTCGTAAGGCGGGATGCGTTTGCCATCCATCTGTTGCTGTTGCAGAGAAAGTGTATCCTCTTTGCCGAGTGTCAGTTTACGCCGTCCTGCCAGCGGTTGTACCGGTTCACTCCAGACGCCTCCATTGGCACAAGAGAAAGCGACATGACGGTTATAAAGAGCTTCACGCATAGGAGCATCCATACGAATGCCCAAGGCACGAATAAAATCCTTATTTTGATCTCCGTCGTACACAAAGCTATGTACGATCTTGATCTGCTCACTTCCGGCGTAGAAGTAGAGACGGACTACGAACGGAAGCCACTCCCGTCCGGTTTCACTTCTGTGGGTGCCTTCCAGTTTGACGAGTGTCCGCACCTTACCTATACGTTCTACTGTGGCCGATGTCAATCTTCCGGTATAGTTAGTAAAAGTGATTTGAGAAGTATTTTCAAGGACCGGTTCGCTTTGAGTGTTGCATACAAGACGTGCTTTTTCACCGACTTTCACTCCTTCACGGAATAGACTGTCAATCATAAAATCTCCCTGACGAGGGATGTAAGCGGAAATAATTCCTGTCTCTATGCGGATACTTTGAGGTGTCTCAACAACAGATAGGGATGATTTATTGCTACGATCATCGGCAGTCCTTGAAGATGCTTTTTCTTTTGACTTTTTTCCGGTCTTTTTGAGTAGCAGTTTCTCCGTATTTTTCGGAATAACTCCGGCTATCCCTTTCCATTTCACAGAACCATCGGGCCAGTAGGCCAATGCCCAAGTATCTGTCGGAAGCATTTCACCTTTATCGGTCATCAGCTGCAAAGTGTGCTCCGGGTATAATTCTCCTTCATTGAAGGGAACTCCCAGACTTACCGCTTTGTTTTGCTGCGGAGTATTACCGATCCAGTGTAATGGTATTTCAGAAGTTTCCTGCGACGAACATTCATAATGAAAATTGGCGATACGAGTTCGGGACAAGGTGGTACGAAAGCCGAACCAACCTTCCGTAAGGGGTTCGGCATCGCGGAAATCCACCAATCGCACTCCATTTATATAATAACTAACCCTATTATTTTCATTCGTTATCTTGATATGATACCACTTGTTTGCCTCCAACAAATGGTCGGCATCTGTATATTCTTTCAAGATTGCGGGACGGGCTTTAGTGTCTACCCTTGCCGCCTCATTGCCGTCATAACGGCGAAAACGTGTAGTAGAATTATGATTCCCACCGTATCCCATATAGTAAAGTTGCAGGGAATAACAGTTCAGAAAGATGCCATTACGCCATTTCTCACGTTTCCATATATTATCGGGATACTGAGGATCCGAAGCCATCCAAAAACAATTCAAGTCACTCAAGCGATCGCCTTCTGCCTCAACAACGACGCACGCATCGTACTCAATGGTTACCTTGCCACTCATCTTTTCTTTTCGCCAAAGAGTTAAGCCTTTGGAAGAAAGAATTTCAGCGGTATCACCACGAAAGGTTACTTTATAATCCGGAGATTCGGACTCTACTTTCCAGTATTTATGAAACTGACGGGCGTTGAGTCCGGAGGTTTTATTATCTTGGGCGTTCGATGCCAAAGTAATAAGCAAGAACAAAAAAATAGATATGCTTTTCATATGCTAATTTAGGATAAGGAGTTCCATTATAAGGAACATTCTCAATAGTTTCACATCACAAAATTAGAAAATACCACCCGAATGATAAATAGAATATCATTCATTTAAATGGATATTTGTTCAACAAACGGTCTTCTTCCAGCAAACAGCAATATCATTAATTGTATTAAAAGTGACAAATACAAAAAAAACGATCTGATAACCAAGCCTAACTTGATATCAGATCGATTCATTTATCTTCAGCGTATATATCTATTTTTGAAACACAAGCTCACCCATACGGTCTGCCGTACTAAAGACTATGGAACAAAGGCCATCTTTTATTTGCAACACTTCCATTCCAGCCAGTTGAACGATCTCCGGTTCAGCTCCGGTTTTACTACTCAAGATCTCTAACGTGGCATTCGACTTCACACCAACCGACAAATCACCGTCGCAGGATAACACATATTGTCTTCCTTCCATTACGTTGGTAATAGCAACACTATTGACGTCGGTGAACAAACTCCAATTATTGGCTTTATTTAATTCAATCATGTTTCCCCATACAAAACGCTGATTATCGGTGCTCAATACACTTGATACAACCACTACATCAAGTGATACGCTGTGTCCTTCCAAATCTGTTACATTCAAGACGACTTTGCCGTATTTCACTCCCTGAATGTATATCAGATTTTCACGATACTTGGCGGTAGCATAACCTTCTTCAGAAAAAGAAAACTGGTATCCACCGCTTCCGCTTTCAATCTTTAGTATACCTTCACTTCCTTCTTTGATTTGAATAGCTGTACGATCAAGCTTCAGTTCAGCAACCGTATCTTCGTCTTTGCAAGACGAAAAGAGGCTGAGTTGAGATAATATCAAGACAAAAGATATTATATAAATATTAATAAACTGTTTCATATTATTCTAAGTTTATCCGTTTTATCTTTTAAATTTAAGCGCAATAGATTTTGTAATGTTTCCGTTTGCATCTTCAATGACTGCCTTCACTTCAAGCACGCCGCTAAAATCAGACAAGTCTATTGAGTTCTTATCAAACTCCGTCGTTTCTTCGCCATCTACAATCACATACATCTTCGTGAACGATGCAGCTTCGGGTCCCACTACACTGGCTTTACTTCCAACTACAACAATTGTCGGCTTCTTCAACCAACCAAAATCAAGATCAGTAGGTTCACCTGTAGCAAAACATCCCATTCCCCAAAAACGTAATTCCGCATCAGTAGTCAGCTTTCCGAAATTAACATCAGGCAAATCTCCGTTAGGCTTGCGGTCTCTCATCAATTCCGCTTCTTCCAAACTAATAAAATCGGTTTCTATCACTTCCTCGCTACCATCAAACGAATTGTTGGATACTTCGCTCTTCGCCCTGTTCACCATTACAATATGCTTACTACCCGATCTTGTAACCAATGATAAGTTGTTCTTAACCATATGATCATATCCGTTGACATCAGTCGGAGGAAGCGCCAGAGGTGACTCACGGTTTGTCATATTATAGTTTTCTCCGCTATTGACAGCCGTATTGCTCTCAAATATAATTCCACCTAAATGATGATTGGCATAAAATCCTCTCAATCTATTGTAATAAGCCAAACTATTCCGTACCTCATGTTGAGGGATCACACTGGGTATGGCAGGCAGTTTGTCGGCAGCCATTCCATAGCCTCCGGCTTTAAAACCGGTACCGTCACCAGCAACTTCTTTGGTTCCGGGTTTATACCCATTCAAGAAAGACCAACAATTAATTATCTTCACAGCCTCGAAGCAATTGATCAAATCGAAACCATCATCACTATTGTACCATGCGCGACATCCTTCAAACACATTTCCCGTGCCTTTGCCTTCGCCAACTGAAGATGAGTTAATGTGACCGCCAAAACCATCAACATTGCCCCCCTTACCACCTTCGGAAACCGAATCATAATTGTTGTAAGCATCACAGTTCAAGATGTGATTATTGCTTCCTCCAAGCAAATAGAAACCAATTGCCATACCATCATGCGTTCTCAAATCTTCAAATTTGTTATTATTGGCTCCTTTTACAATACGGAAACACTCTGATTGCGTATGACCGGTAATAGTCACTTGCGTACCGATGACATCAAATCCCTTTAGATAAAGATTGGAACCTGTAACATAAAACACCGTAATACGCTGATCTTTCGGTTTTACCTGCGAAAGATCAAAAATGGGCCTCCCCTGTTTATTCGGATTAGCCAAATAAGAAATAGGTTTACCTGCTTCACCACTTTTATTCATATGAAATACACAATGATAAAGTCCGCTATTGGTAGTTGTCATCGGCACTTGATTGGCGGGAACCACATATGTTCCCGGATTGATATAAACTACATCTCCCGCAACTACCACTTCCTGCACTTTTACTAAAGTGGCAAAAGGTTTATCTGAAGTTCCCGGATTAGAATCACTTCCCTCAGGATCCATATAATATGTCTTTTGTGCGGCTAGAGGGACTGATAACATCAGTCCCAAAAGTAAGTACGTTATTTTTGTTATATCTTTCATAATTATCTTTTTTTGATTGAAAAACATGCTATTTAATGAGAAGAAGACTTACCTTGCAAGTCCCAAGGTACGAAATAAGCACCATTCATAATCTTGGCTTTTACTTCTGCTTGTTTAGCCTGATCGGATTCATATTTCTGCCCGACAAAATCTGCTATGAATGAATAGTCATTCCAACGTTTTGCCACACGAATCATAAGCGGATAAGTTTTTCCTTCACAAGGGAATTCCAAGAAGGCTTCTTTCACCAATTCAATATCATTATGCTTTTTGATCTTGTCCTCGTCACTCAAACCGTCTAATTTTTGTTCTGCTACAATCTCCTCTTTGATGTCTTCCGGGGTCTGCCACATATCGCGCTTGCCAAGTCCTAAAATACCGCGAACACCGTTATCGGCATACGTGCGGCGGAATCCCGCATAAAGTGTTGTCCACAATCCCCAGTTGCAATTCAGTCCTTGCCATTGTTCGCCCAATACTACACCGGCTCCGTAGAAGGGATCCACACCAGTATTCATCAAGACGGATACCGGCTCAAAACGTCCCATATTATTCAGCGCTTCAATCGCCATGAAATAAAGATCAGAAGTGTGATAAATCATTATATATGTATCGTCATGAGCAACAGAATGTCCGCTCTTTCTAAATCCACGGTATTTGCGTATCGCATATTCCACATCTTTTTCGATTTCCTGAATGGCTCTGAAACGCGCATCAGATGTTTTAATAGCCGTTGCATCGGCAGACGGATTGAAAGTAATATCTTCAAAACGTTTTGATCCTGGCACAGAAGCACGCATCATATAGCTTCCGCTACGGTCGAAATGATTCAATAACGAATTCTGCTGATTGTATTTGTAATCATACATAATAACAGATTCAGCTGCTGTCAACACCGGCATCTCAGAATCATATTGCTGACCGTAATTGCTACCGTAACTTCCCGAACGCATATACTTGATATTAGCAACATTTCCTTGATACTCAGCCAACGCAAAAGTTCTGCTCATTTCTCCAAGAATCGTTGTAGCCGCTTTCTGATAATCCCCTTTCCAAAGTGCGATTTCTGCCTGTAATACGAAGTATCCGGGAACCATCATATTCCATCTTTTATATTCATCGTTTGTGGAAGTAGCTCCGTTAGCTGGATCAAGCCACTCATTCCATGACATATTGTATGTACCGTTTATTCCATCAAAGCCTGTATTCAACAGTTTGTCGCATTCATCGACAAGCTCACTCAGGTTCTTAGGAGTCTGGCTGACGATATCTTTCATGCTTTGCATCGGATCGTCGAACCATATAGCTTGTCCATATATCTTTGCCAACATGAGATAAGTCCATGTTTTCAATCTCACCGTACTACTAATCAGACCTCTATAATCATCGTCATCTACGGTAGTAACATGTGTATCCCTGTATTCTTTTGCTTTCTGCAAATAATCATTGCAAGCAATAATTACATCATAATACTTAGCAGGGTCAGCGTATGTGTTACCGCTCAAATCATCATCATAATTATAGATGCTGTAAAGGTCTGCCGGTGTATTTTCGGTAGGTTCCAACAGCTCTCCACGCATATCGGTCAGATAAATAGCTTTGTCTCCGATAGCTTGTATCTTTGTGATGATACCCAGAAAACCGGAATAAAGCTCGCTGCCTTCCTTGATATATCTGTCACCATTCAAGGTCGTATCATTGTTTGGCTCAAAGAAGTCACTACACGAAGCGAATATCATCGCCAACACCCCCATAAGTATTATTTCTATCTTAAACTTTTTCATTTTCATTAGAATTTTAAATTAACGCCCATTTTCACTGTTTTGGGTTGCATTAGCTTTGCATTATCAAAACCTTGCATATTCTCAGCATAAGAATAAGAGAATTCAGGGTCCATTCCCAAATAATCGGTGAAGGTCAACAGGTTCTCGCCTGTCACATATATTGTTCCCGAACGGAAGAAATTCCAAAGTGTTTTAGAGAAAGTATAGCTTAATGTCACATTCTTCATTCTCAGGTAAGATGCATCTTCCATCCAGCGAGAAGAGAAATAGCTGTTGCCCACAGGATCTTTCCATGTTGCCTTCGGCATATCGGTCTTCTGTCCTTCTACTGTCCAACGGTTTACGGCTGCAATACTTTGGTTGTTGGTAGTAGACACAGCCTCCAATTGTTGTCTGACAGCATTGTATGCGATGTTGTCTTTTGAATATGAGAACTCTGCAGAAAGAGCAAATCCTTTATATTTCAATTGTGTATAGAAACCTCCAAAGTACGAGGGAGCAGCACTGCCAAGAAGAATACGGTCTTTATCGTCAATACGGTTATCGCCATTCTGATCTACAAAACGTACATCTCCGGCATTATAACGACGTCCGGTACGGTTACTGAGATTTGCAGCGTCAGCTTCAGCTTGTGTGGAATATACTCCGTCAGCCTGATAACCGTAGAATTGGTAAGGAGATTCTCCCACACGGTTGACCATCTGCACACCATTATCGTAACTCAACACAATTTGTTCTTCACCACCCAATGACTTGATCTTATCTCTGGAGCGAGTGATGTTTCCACCTACGATCCACTCGAAATTACGAGTGCGCACCAATGAAGCCTGCACTGACAACTCTATACCTGTATTCTCCAACTTACCTACATTCGCATAATAAGGAACCGATCCATAAACGGATGAAAGAGGCATGGCTGAGATCATATCGCTGATTTGATTGTTGTAATAATCAAAAGATACGTTCAGGCGATTGTTTAATACAGACAAATCCAATCCGAGATTCAAAGAAGCATTCTTCTCCGGTTTCAATGATACGTTCGGAATATTAGAACGAACGATGGTTGACAACTGCATGTAAGGCACTGTAGAATAATAGTATCCACCCATCTGTGAAGAGAAGCGTGAGTTACCTGTCAGTCCGTATTCGGCACGTACATTCAACTTATTGAGCCATGTAGCATCAAGAAGCGGTTTCCATCCTTTTCCCAGCAAGGTTACTCCTACTGACGGATATGTATAGAAACGAGCTACATCCGTACCGGTAGAAGAAGCTGCATCAACAGCTATATTCACAGATGCCTGTACCATATTATTGTAAGTATAGTCGGCGTGTCCGTAAAAGTTTGTCCAGTTCCAGCTATTGATATAACCCAAGAAGCGTCTTCCGTCAATCGTGCTGCCTAATGTCTGGTAAAAGTCATTGCCAGTGTTGCGCCCTTCTCCTGCATCATATTCGTTTTTAGTAGTCATCAACTGCCATCCGGCTATTGCATTCAACTGATGAACATAATTGAATGTTTTCTTATAACTTGCATTCAAGTTGGCGAAAAAGTTTGTTGTTACAGCTACTCCGTCGCTTACCGCATTATTTCGCAAACCATATTTATCGCTTAGCGGCACTATAGTGGCTTCGCTTGCTCCGGGGATAAAGAGATGTTCGTTATCGTAATTATAATACAGACCTACTGTTCCGGTCAGTGTCAGTTCACGGAAAGGGTTGTATGCGATACCGGCTTTCATATTCAGATCATATTGGCGATTGCGAGAATCCAACGTGTTAACGATAGCTAAAGGATTGCTGACACTGTAATCTCGGCTCTTGCTCCGTCCATAGAAATGCGATGCGTAAGTCTTTAACGTATTTCCCTCGCGGTCTTTTTCATATGGACTCAGGAAAGGAGATCTTGCGTAAGCTGCCAATATAGGATTCGTCGTAATATCCATGCCCTGCATCTGATAATGTCCGTTCATATAAGCCAAACCTACCGTTGCAAAAATATTCAGTTGTTTATTGACCAATACATTAGCATTCAATAATGTATGAAAACGTTCCATACTTGTGTTATCCATCAGGCCATTCTCGCGGTAATACCCTAATGATAGGTCGTACTTAGCAATATTATCACCACCTTCTACTCTAAAAAGATGATCGGTGGAAGCGGTGTTCTTGTAAATCAAATCCTGCCAATCTGTATTATTGTTATACAGATAGTTGTAACGTGGATCGTTCGGATTCTGCATGAAAGGAAAATTGTTATAAAAGTTCTGCGGGTCCTTAGAAATAGTCATTCCCATATCTGCCAGATACTGTTTGTAGTCATCCAGTCCCATCACCGGCATCCGCTTATCATTCCAGTTGATTCCGTATGATCCATAATAGCTTACTCGCGTCTCCAAGTCATTGGATGCCGTACCGTCTGTTTCGATCAAGATTACACCATTGGAGCCCATTGAACCATACATGGCCGCCTCAGCACCTTTCAATATAGTGATATTCTGTATATCCTGCAAATGATAAAACTGGAAGATATCGCGTGTAAAGCCATCAATCAGTGCCGAAGGTGTTTTATCGGGCATGTGGGGCACACCGTTTATCACAATCAAAGGAGCGTTATCACCAGTCAATGTGCGGATCCCTCGCAAGTTATAATAACTGCCTTCTCCCGGCATACCACTACTGCGTTTCACTTGTAAACCGGCAACTTGTCCTGTCAATGCGCGATCAATCTTCGTAGTTCCCGGCATAAAATCTTTCTTAGCGATATTAGTAGCAGCCGTATAGTCCTCCAACTGCATTTCCCCTTCCCGACGGAAGGGGAGAATCATAGTCTCATTATATTTATATTGATTTTCCGGAATCAAAGTAATCACAATATTCGAACGTTCTCTGATTAGCTGTTTCACGGAGAAATACCCCGGAGCCCATACAGAAATCTCGCCAGCTTTAGAAAGATCCTTCACTTCAAACTGGAATGCACCTTCTTTGTTTGTAGTTACATTCATCGTATCCAGTACTGTGACAATGGCGCCTTCAACCGGCTGATTTGTCGCTGACAAAATCTTACCTGTTAGTTTCTGGCCTCCTTGTCCCCATGTATTTGCCACCCCACATACGAGTAGCGCAGAAATACTAAGTATTCTTTTTATCTTTTTCATATCCTGTTTATCAAGGTTAATACAAATCTACTGTTGGACGGAAACACCAAGTGGTGGGTTCCATGTCACTTTTTGCACCTTTCGTAAATTCAATCGTTACTTCAAGTTCTTCCGTTTTGTCAAATATGACAACCCCAAGATCCGTAGATCCGTCACGGTCGTACCTGCTATCTTTGTAAAGTTCGCTATATCCACCGCCACTACGGTCATGATTGGAACCTTTCATGGTAGAGGATGGAATAGGGCCGCTTTCACATTTAGGAATCTTCTTGCCATTCAAATAAAAGGTTGCATTTACTTGCGAACGAGAGCCGTTGAATCCCATATAGAAATTGTATGGTCCGGCAGGTATTTTATAAGGCACAGCCGTAAAGCCTGTAGTAGAAGCCTTGTCTTCAACCAGTCGATAGCATTTGAACTTAAAAATACCTGGTCTGTCGGTATCCACAACCCACAACATCATAGATTTACAATAAACAGCCGGTAGCCACGGTTTGGGCTGATTGGCACCTACATATTGTTTTACACGATTCATTTGCACATTCTCGCCGATATCTTTCAGATAAGTACTGATGTAATTATATCCGGGATAATAGTACTTTTTATCTTCATCCGTCAATTGGTCAAACGTCTCAAAACGTTCCTTGATTCTCCAAATCAATATCTTGTTGGTCGGTATTTTCAATGAAGTTATCTTGTAAGCAACGCCGTTACTCAACTCTACCGGATTATCAAGATCTACCTTATTAACTGTTGTACGCCATTGTTGATCAAAAACAGAATAGAAGTCCTGCGTTGAAGCCGGATCACTCTCATTATAAATAAAGTCTTGTTTTACATACTTTTTACTAAAGAAAGCTGTCTGGAATATCCAGTTGTTCAAAATAGAGTCTTCACGTTCCATATTCCACGATTTCAACTTCTCTTTTGCTTCTTTCAACGCATTTTCTATCAAGTCATTAGATGGTACCAGCAATGTAGCGGTAATGTTCTCTGAATAAAGATCTAACTTCTTATCTGCAAAATACTGACTCTTTTCTGTGAATACAGAGTCATATACCGTATTTCCTGTTTTATCAATTCCTATAGGTGTACTTGCAGCTTTATCAAATACTCTTTGTGTACGGCTCAATACCATTTCCTTAAAAATAGAGTATTCTTCATCCGGCAAATCTTTCAGATATTCCATTAATGCCTTAGGAGTATTGATATAATCTTCCAAATCATAAATGTAGGCATTGTTAGTTTTAATCACCTTTTTCACCTTCGAACCATTGAAATAAATTCCCGGTTCCATGCCATCCACAGGCTCATCGTAGATTCTTACAGTCACATACTTACCGTTCCACATCAACAGACGCTGTCCATCTTCCAGATTACTGGGTGAAAGAAGAGCATCAGTAATGTGTGCTTCCGCCTTAAATATCTCTTCAGCGGTTGCTTGTCCTTCGCTACCTTCTGCTTTTGTAACAGGTTGGTTGGCATTAGCGGTAGATTCATTACCCACCACCATAATAGTATACATCAGGTTTTTCTCCTGCCAAGTTTTAATCACGCCTGTTTTATCAAACAGTTCATACATTTTACTATAATCCTGAGCAGTTTTTAAAAAGTCGGCTGCCGGCTCATCCACCGCTTGAATCTCCGTGTTGTCAATCACCGTTTCCCACTTGGAATAATGCGAATCCCAAGTATCCGTACAGGCGCAGAGTCCAATCGAAACCAAAGCTGATGCTATGATATATCTAATTTTCTTCATGGTTGTTATTCTATTACAGGTTCAAACAATATATAATCAAAATACATACGGAATTTATTATGCGAGCTGGCTGCAGGATCTACCACAACTACATTCAATGTGTGAGAAGCAGTCGTTGTAAATTCAAACGCAGTTTCCTCTCCGCTCAAATTGGATGTTAACGGTGTATTGAAACAATCTTGTACATCTCCCGTCTTTCCATCGTAAATACGTTTGTTATCACCACCTGCCAGTCGTTTAGAATCTAATCTAAAATTGGTCAAACCAGCTTGACTCCCTTCTCCTCTTTCACCGATAAACTTCATAGACGGATCGTATGCGTAATACAAAGTAATTCTATACTTTCCGGCTAAAATGGGAGGAATAGTCAAATCTAATGTACCGTTGTATCCTATATTGACCACCAAGGCATCATTGTTCATCAACTTAGTCCAGTTGCCCGAAGTGTTAGCACCTTTGGTGCAATATGACAAATAACTCCAGTCGCTTGCCAACGTACCGCTAGGTCCCATTTCTATTTTGTAGGATGAAACTTGTGGAACGATCTCTTGTCTGCCGATGAATTTCGTTAATGCAGTGTACGTATCATCATCGTCACGTGAAACCTGCTGATAAAGTTGTCCTTTTCCTTTAGCAGCAATGTATGAAGATACTTCGGGATAATCACAGAAATCAAAAATAACAGGTATTGGTTCAAAATCGGTTTTCACTGGCAGATATCCGTCAATTGGTTGGATATATCCGTTTTTCACAATCTCGTCAGCTTGTTCCTCTATGAATTTAACTCCATTATTTAATCCGTTTTCAGAAATCAAGATCAAGTCGTTTGTAGCTCTGGTATTCAACATCTTTCTATATTCCCATGTTTCTCTGTCAAAAGGTTTGGAGAATGTGCGAAGAGATTCAAGAGTATGTTCTCCATCCATTATATGGTAAGCTATAAACCTGTTCAACTCATTATTGGGAAGTTCATAATCGTCGGTCAATGCTCCAACCTTGGCAGCCAAAGCACTAAAGCTGGTGATACCTTCCTGTGCAAATACAGCATCGGATACGGCAAATACTGTGAAATATTTACGCAATTCTACTCTCATGCCTAACGGACCTTCGAGTACGGAATTCACAACACTCAGCGAATCGCTCCATGCTGTTTTCTCCAACGCTTCACAGAATATCTTATAATTACCCTTGTCTGAAAGACGTGCGTAGATAGTCTCTACTGCCGGACTCAACACATCATCAAGCACATATATACGCCCATTGGCTGTGCGTATAGCTAATTCGCTAACATGAGCTTCTTTGTTAATGTAAACAGATTTATCGCCACCTTCGTTACCGAAAGATACTTTCAATGCATCTCCCGAAAGTGTTCTGCCAGGCAGTTCACCGCTTTTCACAAAATCCTCCCGATCAATGGAGTCATTGATGACATGATATGTAACAAGAGTGCGGGCATATTCATATCCCAAATCTTCGATAGAAGTGACTCCCTTCTTTTCATAAAAGCGGAGAACTGCATCGTTAGTAGGTGCCAACACAGTGAAAGCATCCTCTGCACGATTTACAGCGTTGAACAAATCTCCATATTTCAACACTTTCACCCATTCGGAGAAATCGTCAGGACGGTTCTGGAGATAGGTTGCCGCAGGTTGTACATCATATACTTTAAATACCGTATCCTTGTACGGATCATCACAGGAATAACAAGTGATGCACAAAATCATTAAGCAAAATCTTACAATATTCTTCATAGTATATATTAATTTGCAGTTACATCATAATAAGGATTCTGTATTAAATTCGGGTTACTGTCGATCTCACCCTGACTAATAGGCAAATACCAAGCATCGGTATTCTTCAGTACCGAACGTATCCAACTGGCGCTAACCGTAGAATTGTTCTCAATGATCATATTGATAAACTGATCTTTATATTTAAAGTTCTGTGACCTGCCGAAGCGTAAAAGATCATACCAGCGTTTTCCTTCCGCAGCAAATTCAAGATCACGTTCCTGCAACAAGTATCCGAGCATATTTTCTTGTGATACAGCATTCGTCTGAACACTTAATGTAGTGACGTTGGCACGGGTACGTATTTTATTGATAAGTTCCAAAGCTTGTGCGAAATTTGCTTCGCCGCCTTTCCAGATCAATGCCTCAGCTTTCATCAGCAATACATCTGCCATGCGATAGAGAATCCAGTTGGCATCTTTATAAGAACGAGTCGTAGACAATCCATCCTTTCCGCCGATTCTGAACTTAAAGGGAAGATAGCCTTCTGTATTGGAGTTACCAATAACGGTTCCCGAAGAAAGAACAAACGTATTGCCATAGCCACGAACAGTGTTGGAAGTCACCCATTGATCAGTTTGTTCGTCAAACAAACGCTTACACATTGCGTTCGAGAATTGAAGACTGGCAACTGTCGATTGTGTCCAAGGATAAACGTTAGATGGCGAAGGATATGTACTCGCTGTAGCATCATCGTCAGGAGATTGATTGCGTGACTGATCAAAGTTTAGTTCAAATATAGAACCGTTGCTGTTGCCCGGGAAGAAGATATTGTACCATTGTTCGGGGTCTTCCACAAATGCCGGACGGAAAGCGGAAGTTGAATTAATCAGCATATCTGCATATCTTACACAACCATCGTAATCTTCGCTCCACAAACACACGTCTGCCATCAATGCATACAGTGCCCATACAGTGACGCGTCCTTTACTCATGCCGGTCCAGTCTTCATCATCATACATTTCTTTAGCTGCTCCTGTGGAAAGTGCATTCTCGATATCCAGCTTGATTTGTGCGATAATCGTCTCTTCCGAAGATTTGGGTATATCGACAGCATACTCGTCTGTCATATAGGGTTCCAGAATCAACGGCACTTCTTTAAAGTTACGTACCAGCGTAAAGTATGTCCAAGCGCGCATAAAATATGCTTCCGCCATATTTGAATTCATTACTGCCTCATGATATGTTTCATCCTGCCTCTTTACTTCCGGTGCATATTTAATTATGGAGTTCGCCACATTCAATATAGAATAGAAACCTCCCCATTTGCATTCGCCGGATGAAGAATTCAACTGAAAATTCTGTAATTCCTGTTTCGATTTACCTGAATAAGCATAAATGGATGCCCCGCGAAGTTCGCCCCAATAAATTAATGTAGGAACCGTCAGACGCATGTTTTGATATCCTTGTGCTAGTACCTCTTCCACCTGCTCTTTTGTTTTCCAGTATTCCGGAGATACCTGTTCGTTCTTAGGCAGTACGTCTAGCCAATCATTACAACTGGAAGTCAGCAAAGTTGCTCCGGCCATTGCTATGTATATTAATAATTTCTTCATTTTGTTATCGTATTAGAAACTTAAGTTAAAACCAAAAGTATATCGTCTGGACACAGGTGTCGTTGCACCGTCCGTAGCCAGGTCTGTCGGTCTCGACGGTAGGTTTACTTCCGGATCCTGACCGGTGTAAGAAGACCAAGTAAACAGGTTGTATCCTGTAACGAAACATGTCAGTGAAGTGATACCCAATTTATTGCAAATGCTTTTCGGAAATGCATAATTCAGTGTCAACTGTTTCAAACGAAGGAAGGAAGTATCTTCCACAAAACGATCAGAACCTAAATAGTTGAATCCTTCGCCATACAATGCACGCGGTATATCTGTAATATCACCTTCGTTCTTCCATCTTCTCAACACAGCCGTACTCTGATTGGCGTTACCGTGCATGGACTCATTATTCATACGAGCCGTATTCACGACTGACTGTCCGAAACGTCCGTGGAAGAAAGTATTGATAGAAAATTGTTTATACTTGACAGTCAATCCCGCACCACCAGTCAATGTCGGATTGGCATTACCCAAATAGACAATATCATATTGATTGATAACACCGTCATGATTGATATCTTCGTACATCGCATCTCCCGGCTGACAGGTAGCTGTCAGGTTTTTCATTACGATTGGTCTACCTTTTGCATCATTCATTACATTTCCTTCAGCATCACGTGCATATGTTGCATCGGTGTTTTGATATACTCCCTTGTAACGGTATCCATAGAACGAACCGATAGGGCGTCCAACTTCCGCACGGGCAGCATATGCCCCATTCTTTGGTGAATAATTCTCCTGTACCATATTGGCAGGTAGCTCAGTAATCTTATTTTCGTTGCGGCTAAAGTTCACATAACCGTTGATACGCCAGTCTTTATTCTCAAAGATTACGACATCTGTACGGAACTCCCAACCTTTGTTCTCCATTTTACCTGAATTAAAATAACTAATCGATCCGAAACTAGTGGTTGAAGGTAGTTTGTAGTTCTTTTGCAGCAAATCTTTCACCGTCTTATAATAATAATCGAATGTAAATCTTAAACGACCTTTTAATACGGAAGCATCCAGACCATAATTATATTCGGTAGAGGTTTCCCATTTCAAATTATCCAACTGCATACGAGCCTGCTTTGTAGCCGACATGTTCATATAGTCTGTTCCTTTCACGTAGGCGCCCAGATAAACAGAAGCACCGCTGGGAGCACGTCCACTCTGCCCGATACTGAAACGGAATTTCGCTTCGTCCAGCCATTTATCTCTTGCTTTTTCCAGTAAAGGCTCGTTCTGGAAGTTCCATGCAAGACCTACAGCAGGGAAATAACCCATTCTTTCATTACGTCCCATAGCAGAGTTACCTTCAGCATTAAGAGATCCGTGTACCACATAACGATTCAGCAATGTATAGTTCAATACCCCTACAAAAGATACATTACGTGTTTCCGATTCGCTTGAATTCATGTCACTAATAGTAGTTCCGACTACCGGATCGGAGAGATCGGAAGAAGCATTACCGTATACTTCGCTATTATAGCCTGAATTGATATACTGACCGGTACGAACCAATACATTCGCAATAATATTATGTTTGTCATTCCAGTTCTTGATATACATCAACTTATTCTCTGTCTGCAAAGCCAATTGATCGGAATAAGCGTCCGCACTCTGATTGGCATATTTGTTGACTTGTTCCACTCCTGTTACAACTTGTGGCAGAAAGCGACGTGTTTTAATTGCACGCATATTGATAGAAGCCCAACCTTTATAATAAAATCCCGGTAAAATCTCATAATCGGCACGGAATGTTATCTTACCTTCACGCTGCACAGTTCTGTTGATAGCTTCATGTGCCATAGCAACAGGATTATAATTACTTTTTCCATTAAACGAACCTTCAAAATTAGGATCGTGGTAAGTAAAGTATTCATCAGTCAATGCACCTGTCAAGTCATTTACAGTAAATGGCGATTTGTTCGGCATTTTACTCAATGCTTCCGAGCGAATAGTGTTTGTCCAGTTCGCATCCGTATTGGTCTGCGAATAAGAAAAGTCTGCGCCGAATTTCAACTTATTAGAGAACTGATAGTTAATGACCATAGAAGTATTTAAACGGTTCATAGACGTACCGATAGTAGTACCGATATCACTCATATATCCTAACGAGAAACGATAAGTTGCTTTTTCACCACCACCATTCATTGAAAAACTGTTATCAGAAACCAATGCTTTTTGGCGTACATAATCCAACCAATTAGTATTTTGATTATACTCATCATAATATCTCCAGTCCGGATTGTCACCGATTGCAGGAGCATCAGACAACATATTGAGGTATTTATTTCCCGGATTATTCAGACCGATGTATTTGGCAGAATTCCAGATAGATTCCTGCATAAGAGAAGTATATTCCTTACCATTCAACATCGGGATAGTACTCGGATCTTCCTTCATTGTCCATTTGGAGGAGAATGAGAAACGAGTTTTACCAACCGTACCTTGTTTTGTCTTAATAACCAATACGCCATTGGCACCCTGAGTACCCCAAATAGCAGTAGCTGATGCATCTTTTAATACTTCAACTGAAGCAATATCATTAGGTGAGATATTTAAAAGAGCACCCAAATCTTCTTCCGTAGCTGTGCTGAAATTGAAATCATCACTGATTTCAGTCGGATAAGGCACACCATCAATAACAATCAACGGATCGGAAGATGCATTTAACGTACTTGTACCACGGATTCTGATAGCACTACGGCTACCGGGGTCTCCACCCAATACAATATCCACACCACCCAATTGTCCTTGCAGCGCTTCCTCTATAGATACAACAGGTGCAGCGGCAATCAACTTTTCCATATCAACTTTCTGAGTAGCCGAAACCATTTCTTTATCCGAAATACCCAAATCATTTCTATTTAACCGACGGGCCGAAACTACTACTTCATCCACCGCCATTGATTCTGACTCCAAAGTCACATTGAGCAGAGTTTGCCCTGTATACTTTATACGCTTTGTTTTCATTCCGATATAGGAATAAACAATTGTCAGATCTTTCTCTCCCTCTGGGACTTTCACATTATATTGCCCGTTCAGGTTTGTGATACCACCACCCAACGAACGGTTCTGGTTGTTTACTAGATTGACATTTACACCAACCAGTGGTTCAGCAGTTTTTCCAAACAATTCGGTAACCGTACCGGATATAACCTTCTGTACCTGCCCTGCCATTTCTATAGAACAGGACAGAAAAATGGCTACCAATGTATAAAAGACTTTATTTGTCTGATTCATGATTAATTAGATATTCAGTTAATTAAAAACAGCGTCTATCAGGTGGAAAGCACCGTCCATAAAAGCAAATGGGAAATTCTCGTATGATACTATCTTACATGCATTTCCGTACTGACCGGTGGTCTGGTTCTGCAACTGCAAGGTGATGAAAGCGCCGTTATCAGTATACTTCACAGGAATATTATTGCTGTTACGATATTCTCCCGATAGCCAGTCAGGTGATCCGAGATACGGACAGCCTGATGCAACCGGAGCATTGGTAGGCGTAAAGAAATAATTGAGCAGATATTCTCGTAATAAGTATTGATTTGTAATCTCTCCTTGAAGAGTTGGTGATGGCAGACTTAAATCTATCGTACCTTTCACTCCCGGAATACGATCATTATCCAAAGCCTCTTTTAGTGCTTCATTTGTCGGAATGAACCCGATAAGACGTCCTGCCAATCTGTAATCCCAAGCAAGTACACCGTCTATAGTAGCAAACAGTTCGGCTTGTCTCATTAAATAGGCGAATACAAAATTCGGATATTTCGTTTCTCCAATAGAGGTCAACATTGTCCTCAGGCTTGTATATTCCAATCCATCCAATTTCCCGAATACACCGAAGTCACTTTCATATTCATATACTTTACCGTTTGCCCAAGATCCTCCGGCATCATTGGTCACCTCTTTTACTTCGGTGAAAAGTGTAGGAATAACAGTTTGCGGATCTTGACCTAATACACTGTTAAACACATAGTTCGTTGTCATTTTCCCATCTTTCACAAACCAATATGTTCCACCATCCTGAGTAGCATAAACAGCCCAAGGCGTATTAAAGTTAACATCTCCTACTACAGTTCCACCACTGACGATTCTTTTCAGGTCCGAAGTTGAAACAGCCACATCACCATCTTCTCCGGATGTTGCCAGTGTATTACCGACTCCATCAGACATCAGACGCATGTCACTGATTTCATATCCGCTATTTTTAGTGATCAACATCGTATAGTTTGTAGCAGTGGTAGTGTACGCAGCCATCTGATTACTCTGAAAGATAGCATACAACGAAAGCAGGTAATCTCTTTTAAGGAAAGACGGTCCCATCACGGTACTGAATATTTCAGGCATCGGGAAATTGCTTAATCCATAAAAACTACCGTTCACACAGATACTCTTATCTTTCACATCGCTCAACTGGAAATCATAATGCGAACCCAAAGAGTTGGTAATTCCGCTAATTTCGTCAGGGAAAACGATAGAACCTCCATATACTGATTGATAAAGCAATATCTTAGTAATCAACGGGTCCAAATCAGTTAAAGAAGAATATCCTCCAGCTTTCCAATATCTATTGAAGAAAGTGTTGAGTGCCTGGTTGGACGGTGCAAAGATACTATAGGAGATAGAAGCTAATTCCGGATAAAGACGGAAGTTAGGTGTCGGCCATTCCAACGCGATATTCGGAAGCCCGTTTGGTGAATGTGCATGCAGAAAAAGACTATCTACTCCTACTGCTTTTCCATAATCGGCAGACAAGTCCTTATCATAGGCATAAGTACTGTACTGGCTATAAAAGTCGAGGAAATCGGAATAATCTGATTTTTTCTTTAAAACATCATAAATAGTTTCCAATGGTTCCAACACCCTGTCTACATTATATATATAGCCGTTATTGGTTATGATTTGGTATTCTTTAACACTTGCATTCGACACATTGAACCCGTTATCTCCCGTCCACGTAGAGTTAGGATAGAAAAATTCATAATTCTTCTTGGCATCTATACCTTTAGAGGCAAAGATGTGGTGAGAGAATACAGGCAAGAACCGCTCTAAATGATAGACGGTTACAGTATTGTTTGTTGATGGATCCACTTCCTTTGTAATAGGACTGGTGCTGTGTGTACGAAACTTGTAATACATTCCCGGTTGTAAAACTCCCAATTCATCATCGTCATCATCGTCTTTGCTTGTTGCACTGTCTTCCGGGCGGAAGTTTTCAAGATCACTCTTGCTATAAGAGTAGTAGATTAAATGATAACCAATCAGTTTCTTCAAATCATCTGTCGGTATATCCTTCACTGAAACATAACCGTGTTCTTCCAGATAAGCAGCAAACGCATCATTGTCCGGAGCCATGACAGTTGCGACACTCTTACCATCAAGAATAGGCTTAAAGCCTGATAACTCTGCCGCTTCTAGAAACATGGAGAACTTACCTCCATATTCATTAGAAAGAACTTCCCAAGCTGTACCTTTCAGCCATTCGGGTTTTTCATAATGCTCATCCATCTTGTCCTCACAAGAGAGAAAAAAAGGTGAGAGGAGCAATAATAGCAGCCAATGCCGCTTACGATTCATCACATTTCTCATAATATTAAAATCTGTTAAGTAACAATATAAATCTATTTTATCTATTTTTTAATTAAACAAAAGTTAGATTCTGTTTTTCTTCGGGCACTTTATCATAATACCTGTGAAAAACTGTTGCAAACTTAACGACTTATATAAGAAATAGCAATGAAGAATCGTACATAAACATGGAAAATACCGCCTTTTGAACGAAAATACATGCTCTGAACGCGTTTTTTAAATAAGAAAGAGTGTAGATAATACAATTTATTCCGGTTTTTCTTGAAACAAGAATAACCATATATAAAAGCAATATGGCAAACTTTTCAAATATAATTGTGTCGACAAAGAAGTTGACAAATTAAAAATATATGCGATAAACACAAATTCATGTTTGCGAAGTACAATCAAGAACTATAAAGATTATTTTGCCATTCTTATTGTCACTTGTCACTTTTACAACTTAAACAATTGATTATCAAAGTAATAAGAGTGACAATAGACAGTGACAATAGAGTGACAATAGAAATAATAAAGCTTTCTATTGTCACTTTTACTTTTTCCTCTTTTATATCTTAACCACCAGATACACAATCCCTTTATTCGTATGTTTGCAAGGAATCCCCTCTTTCTGAAGCAGCCGTCCAAAGTGATGCGCCTTGCCGGAAGACAGCGTAATGGTCGTTCTTTTTTGCAGATAATCCAATATTTCTACCGGAGATAAGTATTCTCCTTCCTTATCATCCCCTGCAACCTTGAAATAACGATAGAATAACTGAATAGCCGGCGGAGTCTGTTCAAACTCCCGATTCCCCTGTGCCAGGATAGCCTCATCCTTATCGTCAAACCAATACCGCTCGCCATGACAAATCTCGTACATAGCCTGTGCATACAACTGCTCATAGTCAATCGGGCGTGCCGTATCAATCGTACCCGTCACCTCAACGCACATAAAACGACGGCTACCGGACGGATCAGTCAGCAAATCCTTCTGATTGCTGGTCGCGATAAACGAAGCATAACGCCGCAACTCCTGCACCGAATTACTGTACGATTTACGAAGATTGACTACCGGCTTTTGCAGAATATGCTTCAAAAAGCCCTGCTGCGTCAAAGTAATCTGATCGAACTCGTCAATATTGATCAGCGCAAAGCGATTCAGATACATTTCCGCATCCCGCTTCCGGCTGAAATCAATACTATCCGTATAATATCCGCGAAGTCCCGGCGGTATCAGATCCCGGCAAAAGGTAGACTTGCGTGTCCCCTGCGCACCTACCAGCAAAGGGGAAGTACTGTTCGCATGCTGCCGGTCATACCCACGCCAATGAGCTACCATGTTGAGGAACCAGCGATGGAAAAGCATCGTCCAATGCGGATTAGCACATGGCACACGGTCTGCCAGTTCCGTAATGCGGTCTTTTTTATCCCAATTAGGAAGATGAAAAATAAATTCTTCCAATGGATTATAAACAGATACTCGGTTTGAATGCAGATAACGGTCCACATCCCGGTCCCACACCGCAATACCCTCACTTTGCGCATCCAGCAGAATACTATTCTGCGCCCGTTTATCCAACGGACGGAAACGAAAATAAAACGAGCATCGTTCCCGGTATTCCACTTCACCTATCTGTGTATTGTAGCGGAATTCATAACGACGGTTCATAAACTCCTCTGTCTGCATATTGAGATATTGCTCTTTTGTCAGCCCGTTTTTCTTGCCGAAGCCTTTGCATTCCTGATACACATTGCCTATCATCTCGCGAACCAGTACAGACTGCTTCGAATGATAATACCGATGAATGGTCCTCCTCACCACCTCCTCTTCCGGAATACCGGAAAAGAAACAATTTTCCGCCAACCGGACTACCAGGGGCTGCAGATCATCATTCCGCCTCCACCCCTCTTCCATCGACTGAAAAGTCTTTCGCAAGGCAGCCTCATACATCAATGCCAACGCATCTTCCGTATCATATCCCGGAACGGCACGATTCAATGGAGACTTTTCCGGGGTCAGCTTCTCCTGATAATTCATTTCTTTCGGCATCCCGAAGGGCTGAGAAAGATAAAACGGCACGGAATTCTCCCGATAGAAAGGTTCGGGATCGTGACTCAGCCGTGAATATTGCTCCAAAACCGGCTCTTTCAACTGAATATCAAAGGGGATTTGCGGCTGATAACATTTCACCGCCAAACGATACGCATGTGCCTGAAAAATTTCAGCTTCTTCCTGCGTCTGCGGCAACGTACCATCCGGACGGGTAAAAAGAGTCCATATCTTCACGGAATTTCCACTTGATCCCATATATGCAAACATAGTCTGCGGCAATTCAGCCGCTTTCTTCTTGACCATCTCCACTTCTACTTTTCCCGCCAACGGACCTACAGTCAGTTCCACGATGCCATTATATACTTTCATCCGCTTCACGCCATTCACACGTCCGAAAACGGCAGCGGGTATTACTTTGGGAAGTTTTCCGGCAAAACTGCAAGATTCTCCGGGTAAAACAAAATGCAGGGCTTGGCGCAATCCGGTCACCGGACGGGTCTTAATCTCTGTTTTTATCTTCTCTATCAACAAGTTAAAATCTAATACACTTAATGCTTCGACTCCATCTTTCTCCCTGATTTGTGTTATCTTCATTACTTTTCTTAAATATTTATGTATATCCCTCAAAGGTAGGCATAAAACAGACAGCAAACAACCTTTCTATTCATTATTATTACAGATTATTTATCCGCCTTTCCATTCTTTCGGAAGCTCCTTGAATTAATAGTAAATAAAACGTTCATTAAGTTGTTTAGAAGCTTAGATTAATGTATCTTTGTAGTGATAAGAAATCGTTTTACGTACATGGTCCCATCGGTCCACGTATGTGAACTATTGGGTTCACGTACATAGTCCGAACGGTTCACGTACGTGGAACGAAAACGTGAAACAGACAAAATATATTAGTCGAGCCTTGTCTACATGTTAAGGTTACTAGTGTTTGTACTAACACACGCGGTATCAATTGAGTAACAATCCTATTAACCAACAAAAAACAAGTGACGCTATGGCAGCAGATTATGACTTTCGGCGAAAACCGAATGAAAAGGGAGACGGAGAAGTACAGCCTCTGTATCCCCGAATTGTATCCAAAGGAACCATTGACAGCAAACGGTTATTTCGTGAAATAGCCGAAGCCTCTTCTTTCACCGAGGGAGATTTGGCAGGTATCATGGTAGCTTTTCAAGAGAAGGTATCCTATTATTTAAGTGAGGGGTATCATGTGAAACTGGGAGAAATCGGATATTTCTCCTCTAGTTTGAAAGCACGTCCGGTGATGGACAAGAAAGAGATCCGTTCAGTCTCCATCTCTTTCGACAACGTAAATTTCAGAGCTACTCCCTGGTTTCGCCGACGCAGTTCGGGGACGGTGACCCGTGCCAAATTCGGATTTCAAGAATCATCGAACTTGCCGGAAGAGACACGCCGTTCCCGACTGGAAGCCTTTTTAGCAAAGAATCACTTCATCACTCGAAGAGAATACTCTCAGATTACGGGTTTATTGAAGGGAAAAGCACTACGGGAATTGAATCTTCTGGTAGAAAACGGAGTTCTTAACACTCGCGGATATGGGAACCGGGTGGTGTATTTAAAGCCTAATAATCAGTAGATTAAATCAGTAAAAGATACAATAAGGGTGATAATAGAAAAGAGGTTACTATTCTATTATCACCCTATTATCACCATCTATTGTCACCCTTTTTCCATTGATAATGAACCGGTTAGTTCTACAAAGTGACAAGTGACATTAAAAAGTATCATTAAACTCCAGTGTATGACGCTCAATAACTTCTACCGAATCGAGCCCAAGCATATAGTCACCTTTGGCCGCCTCAATCATAGCTTTTTGTTCTTTCTGGAAGTAGACAGGGGCATCTTTACGTAAAGGTAAAATCTTTAGTTCCACCTTTTTGCCGACGAGATCTGCCATACGGACCCACATCTCCTTTCCATTCCAGAAGTTATCTGCTACAAGCCTGCCGTCAGCATACACACGGGCCACATCACCCCGATAATTTATACGGAGAAAAAGATTATCATAATTATTTATTCCAGATGTATCATAATTAATAGTGTATACCGCAGCTTTTGCAAAGTCCTCTTCTACAGGTTGCGCAGCCACTGCCTGACGACCCATGGGGACAACACGGGGAGCATCCGCTTTTTTCACTTCCGTGACTGTGGCGGCAATGACAGGAGACTTTGTCCATACCTCCTCCACGATGCATGAATCACTCTTATACAGAATACCGCCATTCTTGGCATAAAGCAGTTTACCGTCAATTTTATAGGCAGTCTTTGCCTTTTCGTATGAGAGCACACAGACATTGAGCTTGCCCGCCTTCTGCTGCTTGTTAAGTTTACAAGTATAGACCTTGCCGTCAACGGAAATTTGAGGCTTTTTACCCCTGATTTCGATGAAATAGATAAGGCCATCCACTTTGCAGAACGGTTCTACAGTAGTCCAGTCAATGGTTGCACCCTCAGTCCGATAGTCTTTAAAAGTGACATGGGACGTCCCGCTCTCATTCTTGATACGCACATAGTCATTATAGAATTCGAAAGCACCCCGGCGGGCATAATGCCTGCTTAATGAGTCAACATTCATCTGCAAGAGTTCACTGCCCCAGTCTGTCAACATCTGATGGATAAAACGTCCTTCATGAAAGGGAGTCTCGAATACTTGTCCCACTTCGCCAAGAGGAGCCTGAAAATCATAGGTCATATGAGGCAGGTCATTATGATTAGTACCCGGAGAGGCTTGCGTTTCTCCCATAGTGTGAAGAGGATTGTATGGATTGGTGCCACCATGATACATATAGTATCCCGGAAGATTGGAGCCACTACCCAGCTTGCATATAACCAGCGGTTTAAGCTCCCTTCCATTGATATTTATCCGACGATGATACGCCGGCATCATACCACCGCCCAACTCACAAGTAAAATAGGGATATGACAATTTTGAACTGAGAGAGGGGGAATCTTCCGACAATTCCTCTTTAGAGAATGTCTCTGTGGCAATAGCACTACTCATGCGTTTGTCTCTCATAATGAAAGCATCGGCATAACTGCCCGGCATATCCTCCAGTTTCCGGTCCCAGAATCCGTCGGCATAGTCACCATAAAGCGGCAACAGCTGTCCGAAAACCTCTTTTCCCCGAAGTGCAGGCCAACCGGTACGTGTATAGAACGGGACATCAAATCCCGCCTTCACTGCAATATTTTTCAATGCCTCCAGATAATCCCAAGGACCGCGACTTTCGTTCTCGATCTGCACGCCGACCACAGGACCGCCATCTTTCCACAAAAGTCCGTTAACCTGAGCAAAAATAGTATTATAAAGCTCCGTACAATCTTCAAGGAATCCGGAAGTACGGGCACGTATCTTATACTTAGGATTCTGCCCGGCTTTCTCATGTACCCATGAAGGAATTCCGCCTTGATACACTTCCCCATGACAGAAAGGACCAAGACGCAACACCAGCATCACATTTTCTTCTGCACAGATCCGGACGAAGCGGCGCAGATTATGATTGCCGCTCCAGTTCCATTTTCCCTCTTCCGGTTCATGGTGAATCCAGAAGATATATGTAGAAATGATATTGATACCACCGGCCTTCATTTTACGGATTTCACGGCGCCATTCCGACTCCGGCACGCGGGAATAATGAATCTCTCCCATGACGGGAATGATATGCTTGCCGTCAAGGATAAGCCCCTTGCTATCCACCAGAAGAGTTTTGCCTTCGGGTGTTGCAGATGTCCCAAACCGGAAAGTACCTTGTGCTGAAACCATTGACAACGACAGTACAAACATCAATAAAAATGTGATCTTCTTTTTTATGGTAATCTTTCAATTGTTAGTCTTTCAATTATTCAACGACCTTCCGATTCAAACGGAAAGTAGAGAGAACTTTCTTGCCGGAATAAACAGTCACAAGGAAGTTATAGTCCTCACCTTTTTCAAAATCAGCCTTTGTCGCAAAGCGGATGTCAGCTTTTTCATAGGGTTTCAAAGCAGGTACGGCAGCAGAAGCCACTTTGACCATTTTGCCTTCTTTCTTATACTCTATCTTGACCGAAGCCTTTTGTGAGCTAACTTGTCCGAAGTTCTGTACTTCAATATTCCCGTTCCAGCCTTTTTGCGATTCAGAGAATACAGGGGCACGTGCAGAAAGAATCGGTTCCACATAATCAACATACGGCAAACGCGCATATCCGTAAAGCATCTTTCCGTTTTTATATCTGCCTATCAATTTAGGAGCAAATTCATTCTCGGTAATCCCATTTCCTTTTCCATCGAAGGTGATAATCAGGTCATCTCCGTCATTCTCTGTTTTCAATACTTTACTTCCTCTGCCATAGTTCACCTCTTCGGAAGCGCCAAAACGCAAAGAACTGATATCCATATCGGTTTGTGGATGAAAACCTTCTTCTGCCTGTACTTTCAGCCGGATAGTCTTCGTTCCGGCGGTAATGAGCTTATCATTCAACACTGTCAGCAATAGTCCCGGATTCAATGGAATACTGATATTCTTTGAACTGTGATTATCAAATGGCTTATCTTCATGTTTCAAAGTATCAATGACCGCAAAATTAGCCTGAATAGCACGGCCATACTTATCTTGATACATTTTCAGACGTTCATACTTGAACCAGCCTTCAGAATGTCCGTCCTCGTGTACGGCAACTCCCGGCATGTAGGCCTCTCCCGGATCAGTAACCCAATTGACTCCGTCCTTTGAACGAAGATAAAAGGCAATACGGCCCAACCAGTCATTGACAATCAGATGATACTGGATATGATCGCGCCAGATGACAGGGTCTTCAAACCGTCCTTTCACATCCGGATAAACACGACGGTCTGTCAACTGGTTATATTCCGACAAACCATCCCGGCTGATCCAGATTCCACCGCCACGACAGACCATTACATATGAACTGTCTTCCCGTTGGGCAAACGAAAGGTTGGACAAGCCTTCTATGATTCTACGATCGCGCGCATTGAAGTCGAATTTTCCATATTCCCATTTTCCGTTGATATCATCCGCAACATAACGGCCGTCTATGACATACAAAACATATCGCCCGTCTTTTGCCTGAAACATCTCCGGATTATGTCCTTTTCCGATGATATTAACCGGTTTGAACGGACCGGTCAGATTATCACTCACGGTATTGAACACCCATGAATTTCTCCACTCCATATGTCCTTTAGGAGAGGCTTCCAGCCATCCGCAAACCATCAGATGATATTTACCGTCTTCTCCTTTCCGGATATTTCCACCCCAATAGGACCAGATACGGTCTTCAATACCATTATCAACATAACGCGGACGCACATCGGAGGTTCCCCACGTGTCGGATGACAGTTGATTGCCTTTCATCGGCAGAAAACGATCCATAAACCGGGCACCTTTCACCAATTGACTCCACTCTTTGGGACGTTCGCGTTCTGTTACTTGAGAGAAAGTGGATTTACTCACAAGTAGCAACATTACCATTAATACTAATTTAAGATTTTTTCCGTACATGTTTTTCTTCTGTTAGTTAGTTTGATAGTTCGTTAGATTAATACTATTAGTATTACGACAAAAGTAAATCAATCCCTCATGAGTAAATGACAACAAACAGGGAAAAAGGCACGTAATGCTTTACGTAAATAATACGAACATTCCCAGAGTCCTAATAGCCCAACCAAACGGTTGATACCAACAACTGAATGCAAAATACTCTTTTATTCATCATAGCAAATAACACTATTTTCTTCCAAACTAATATTGGAGTATAAAACTCTCGGCAACTTTTAGAAAACGGTCATGTCCTTTACTGTTCAGATGCGCTGTATCAGTATTATTCTTGCTTTTCTGGAAATAGATTCTTCTGAAAGTATCATTATCGGCATAGATGCTTCCTTTTCTTGCGCAATCAAAAATAGGAATACTATAATTGCCGCAGACTTCAATCATTGCATCCACTACTTTTTCCGAGTCACTTCCTTTAAAGTTCTTGCAGTTCCAGCGGGTAAAGAAAAAGATTTTCGCTGTCGGATATTTCTCGACTAAGCCTTTGCACAGAATTTCCATTTTATCCTTGAAGTTATCAATACCTCCGATAGAATCCAGTTTAAATGCATCATTATGTCCGCCAATGACAATGACATAATCGAGGCTATCCGCCATCTCCGCATATCGCAGATACATCGCTTTTCCCCATCGCGGGCTGGAATAAGCTATGCTATTCCCATTCTTTCCATAATTAAAATACTCCATACCGTGCTTCTTTGCAAACTTATAATGCCATGTGTTCTCAAACGGCTCTTTATGATTTCTCACATAGCTGTCACCTATTACTCCGATCCGCTTGCCGTTAAGTTCGTCAGTAAGCGCTATACCAGTCTGTGCTTTCCCATCCAAAACGGACAACGCACAAACGATTAACAATAAAAAGATTTTTAAATGTGTCATCACTTTATGTATTTTTCATTTGCTAGCAAAGATAAGGGCAGTTGTAATGTCAGTACATGTAAATTCATACGTTTTCCTTTAAATTCATACACTTTTCATGCTTTAATCCGGTTTTTTACGCCCCAATTCTCCAAGAAACGGACGATTTTCCATCTTTCTATACTTATTTGCCATTGGAGCAAGTTACGACTTTGCATATCTTTGCCAAGAAAGTTATCCATTTCTACAAAAGACTACAAACGTATGAAAAAACATCTGATTGCCTGGGGCATTTTATCTACCATGTTTATGGCAAATACTTTTGCCCAGAAAGACATCGACCGTCCTATTATGGGATGGAGTTCATGGAACACCTATCATGTAAATATCAGTGAAGAGTTGATAAAACAGCAAGCTGACGCATTAATCAAACACGGACTGAAAGAGGCAGGCTACAACTATATCAATATAGATGACGGCTTCTTCGGGCATCGGGACGAAACGGGGAAAATGCATCCGCATCCCGACCGTTTTCCCAACGGAATGAAAGTGGTTTCAGACTATATCCATTCGCTGGGATTAAAAGCCGGAATTTACTCGGATGCAGGAGACAACACCTGCGGCTCTATCTACGACAACGACGCAAACGGAGTGGGCTCCGGACTATACGGCCATGAACAGCAGGATATGGATTTATATCTTAAAGAATGGAACTATGATTTTATCAAGATCGATTATTGTGGCGGACGCGAACTGGGGCTGGATGAAGAAAAGCGCTACAGCACGATTTGCCAGGCTATTGCCAATACAGGAAGAACGGATGTATCTATCAATATCTGCCGATGGGCTTTTCCCGGCACCTGGGCAAAACGACTGGCACGTTCCTGGCGTATCAGTCCTGATATCCGTCCCAGATGGAATTCAGTAAAAGGTATTATAGAAAAGAACTTATATCTTTCCGCCTATGCTACCGACGGACATTACAACGATATGGATATGCTAGAAATCGGGCGTGGACTGAAACCCAACGAAGAAGAAGTCCATTTTGGAATGTGGTGCATCATGAGTTCTCCCCTGCTGATCGGATGTGACATGAATACGATTCCCGACTTCTCATTGAAGCTACTGAAAAACAAAGAACTGATCGCACTGAATCAGGATGTATTAGGACTTCAGGCACACGTCGTTCAACATGAAAATGAAAGCTATGTACTGGTAAAGGACATCGAACGGAAACGCGGACTGACAAGAGCGGTAGCATTGTATAACCCTTCCGACCAGCCATGTGACTTTATCGTTCCTTTTGAAACCCTTGAACTGGGTGGTAACGTAAAAGTACGAGACTTAATCAAACAGAAGGATCTTGGAAAAATGAAAGAAGAAATACGGCAGACTGTTCAGCCACACAGCGTAATGATATGCAAAATGGAAGCTGAAAAACGACTGGAACCCGTATCTTATGAGGCTGAATGGGCATATCTTCCCTGCTACGACGATCTGGGAAAGAAATCCAAACCAATTGTTTATGTACCTGCCTCCGATTGTTCCGGCAGAATGAAAATATCCCGACTCGGTGGTCGGGAAGAGAACTTTGCCGAATGGAGCGAAGTATACAGCGAAAAGGGAGGTAACTATGAAATGACTATTTTCTACTCTTGCGACAAAAACCGCAAACTGGAAGTTTCTGTCAATGGGACGAAAACGGTCCTTAAAGATTTGAACAGCAACAATGAAGTGAAATCTGTGACGATCCCTGTCAGCTTAAAACAAGGTTACAATACGGTGCGAATGGGAAATAACTTCGGATGGGCACCGGACATCGACCGTTTTACAGTATCCAGACAATAAATTCCTCATAATATCAATTATAGAATGAACAAGAAATTTAGATGCTTACTAGTATCTCTGATTTTCACAGCAATGTGGAATGGGACTACCATACAAGCACAAGCTCCCCATCCCGAACGCATTTATCTTTCGGGAACAGGCATTGACAACACCAAGACCTGGGATTTTTTCTGTTCTGCGGGACAGAATAGTGGCAAATGGAAAAAGATCGAGGTTCCCTGTAACTGGGAACTACAGGGATTCGGAGAATATACATACGGTAGATGGTATACCATAAAAGGACAACGCCCCAGTGATGAAACCGGAACTTACCGCTATAAATTCGACGCCCCCAAATCATGGGCAGGGCAACGGGTAAAGATATTCTTTGACGGAGTGATGACTGATGCAGAAATCATGATAAACGGCAAGCCGGCAGGTGAGATGCATCAAGGAGGCTTCTATCGCTTCAATTATGATATTACTGAATTACTCAATCTTGGTAAAAAGAATCAGCTTGAAGTGAAAGTTGCCAAAGAATCAGCCAACAGATCGATCAATGCCGCCGAACGGAAAGCTGACTGGTGGTTGTTTGGCGGTATATACCGTCCTGTATGGTTGGAAGTTCTGCCACAGGTACACATGGAACATTTCGTACTAAATGCTGATCACCATGGGAAATTACAGACCGCCGTAGATATGGCAGGAGATGCCAAAGGACATGAAATCATCGTATCTGTCCGTTCATTAAAAGACGGGAAAACCGTATATACCTCCAACGGACAAACAACAATCACTCATCCAATCAATAACTCCGATAAGGAGCAGATGATTAGCGGTGAATGGGCAAGCATCATTCCCTGGTCTACAGAGAATCCCAATCTGTATGTAGCCAAATTGGAATTAAAGAATCCCGAAGGTAAAATCGTACAAACCAGAGAAACACGCATCGGTTTTCGTACTGTAGAGTTCTTCCCGCAAGACGGTGTATATTTGAACGGTACCAAACTAGTGGTCAAAGGAATCAACCGCCACTCATTTTCTGTAGACGGAGGGCGTACCACCAGTGCTGCATTAAGCCGAATGGATGCCCTGCTCATCAAAGAAATGAATATGAATGCTGTACGTTCGCACTACCCGCCCGATGAACATTTTCTTGATATGTGCGACTCACTGGGTCTTGTCTACATGGATGAACTGGCAGGCTGGCAAAACGGTTACGACTCTAAAGTCGGAGCAAAACTCGTAAAGGAGATGATTGAACGGGACGTTAACCACCCCTGCATCATTCTTTGGAGTAACGGAAACGAAGGCGGCTGGAATACACAAACCGATCCTTTGTTTGCCCAATATGACAGACTACAAAAACGACATATGGTACATCCCTGGGCCGACTTTAATGACTTGGATACGCATCACTATCCTACTTATCTGACAGGGGTAGCACGTTTCACCAATGGTTATAAAGTGTTCATGCCGACCGAATTTATGCACGCCATGTACGATCAGGGAGGAGGAGCCGGCCTGCGCGACTTTTGGGATCGCTGGTGTACCAATCCCTTGTTTGCAGGAGGGTTCATCTGGGTATATTGCGATGAGGCTCCCAAACGCAGTGATAAAGGAGGAATACTCGACTCTGACAAGTCCAATGCACCCGACGGAGTAGTAGGACCACGTCGAGAGAAAGAAGGAAGCTATTATGCCATCCGTGCACAATAGTCGCCTATCCAGTTGAAACCTCTTCTCATTACTAACCACTTCGACGGCCGTTTCCTCCTGACCAATGAATATACTTTTACCAATCTGAAAGATTGTCGTATGACTTATAAGGTTTTATCATGTGGCACTCCTCTCCAGGGAAACGCAGAAGCAGGAAAGGTGATTGTCGAAGGAAAAGTCCAACTTCCATCCATCAATCCGGGAGAAACAGGTACTGCCCGTTTTGAACTGCCCGATTCATTCCGGAAAGGTGATGTGCTCGAACTGGAGGCCTTTGATAGAGAAGGAAAAAGTATCTGTAACTGGACTTATCCGATTCATCTGGCAAAACAATATTTTGAACGTAACCTGGCGCAAACGACACTCACTCCTGCTCCTCAAAAAGCAGAAGCCCGACAAACGTCTGACGCCATCGAACTAAAGAGCAGCAAAGTCAGCATAACCTTCGATGCGGCAACCGGTATGATCCGTCACATTAAATCCGGTGAGACTGAGGTTCCATTCAAGGATGGTCCGGTAGCAGTAGGTATGAAGATGCGATATGAACCTTCGCTCAGCTATACTCGCCATTCCTCTGACGGCGCCATTTATTGTGCCAAATATAAAGGTGCGGCAGATTCCATTGTCTGGCGTCTGACAAACGAAGGTTTGCTCTATATGGATGCAATCTTATTAAATCGCGGTTCCGGTGGCGGTGGCTTCGACGATGCTTTCATGGATGCACAGGTTTTCAATCTCGGTCTTAGCTTCTCTTATCCGGAACAAAACTGTTCGGGTATGAAATGGATGGGACGCGGGCCATACAGGGTATGGAAAAACCGAATACCAGGAACGAACTACGGTATCTGGCACAAAGATTATAACAACACCATTACCGGAGAAAGTTTTGAGAATCTGATATATCCGGAGTTCAAGGGCTACCATGCCAACCTCTATTGGGCTACACTGGAGGGCGAGAAGACTTCATTTACCGTCTATTCGCATAATGACGGTACTTTCTTCCGGGTATTCACTCCGGAAGAACCGGCAGGACGGATAAAAGATACCATGCCTGCATTCCCAGAAGGTGATCTTTCATTCTTGCTTGATATTCCGGCTATCTGCTCGTTCAAGCCGATCGAGCAACAAGGTCCTAATAGCCAACCGGGAAATATCCGAATCAAATCGGGAGATGAAGGACTACATCTGAATCTGATGTTTGACTTCCGGTAAACAATTAATGTACGCTATATATAGCTGACAAAAAAATGTAATATAAATTCCCCGAATCAAGTTTCAAAAATTACCTAATTAATGAAGAAACTTAATTCGGGGAATTTATATTCTCTATTTACTTTTAATCTTTCTGTGAATAAGTTACATTCTTTTCTACCACATTCTCAACATTACTTACTTTCTTCACAAACTTCTTAACCGAACCGACCTTTACATCCTTTATCCGCACATTTTTCACAGGAAGTTCAGCGTTTCCTTTCAGTTCATATACCGCGTCTGCCGATTCGCAAGTTACTTTATCCATATAGATGCCATCGATACGAGTGATTCGCTTTTCATAAGTCGGGACCAAGTCCTTCCACTGATAAAGCACCTCCGTATCTATTTCAAGTACCCGTTGGGCTGTTCCGGATGCTACATTTTTCATATAGATATTCTCTATAAATCCTCCTCTGCGATGATTGGTTTTCACAAAGAAAAGACGCATCACTGAATTAGGTGCTGTACAGTCATGCATATAGATATTCCGTATACCACCGGAGATCTCACTGCCGATGCCCAGTAAGGTATGTCCTTTCAATATCTGACAATGACGGATCACGATATTCTCACAAGGGGTATTCAACCGCCATGCGTCCTGATTACGACCGGCTTTGATTACAACAGCATCATCACCCTGGTCAAAAGAACAGTCTTCTACCAAAAAGTTACGACTCATTTCAAAGTCAATACCATCATTATTGTGTCCATGTGCCCGCACATCCAAATTACGGACGATACCTCCGTCACACATATAGAGGTGAATGGTCCAAAACGGACTCTCACGTATTTTAAATCCATCCAGCATCACATTCTTACAGCGATTGAAATGTATCAGATGCGGACGCAAATGATTTTCACCGGTAGCCATCTGACGTTCTATAACAGGTACATTGGTCGAAGCTTTGGTATATAATTCCTTCAGTGCCTCCAGATGAGGTTTAGGGCGTTTAAACCATCCTTTCCATGTACCCATCTTCGGCTGTAATGTACCTTTGCCGCTGATTGCCACATTTTCACATTCGAATGCATACAGTAGCGGTGAGTAATTATAGCACTCCAATCCCTCCCATGAGGTCATTACCGCCGGTAGATAGTCTTCCGGATTATCTGTAAAACTCAATACGGCATTTTCTTCTAAACAGAGATTTATATTGCTTTTAAAGTGTACGGGACCCGTCAGCCAAGTGCCTGCCGGAACAACCACACGTCCACCACCGGCCTTATTACATGCATCAATAGCAGCAGCGATCGCTTTGGTATTATCAACTTCTCCACCCGGCACAGCACCAAAATCCGTAATCTTAAAATCTCGGTCCGGATAAATAAAGACTTTAATCGGTTGCATTGGAAAAGGAGCTTTTACTTTGACAGTTTTATAATTACCGCCCGCCGTTACCGTAGCAACAGACAACAGCCCGAAACACATACATACCATCCATTTTAAAAAGTTCTGTTTCATTATCATCTCATATTAAAATTTGTCCAATCAATTTTATTTTTGAATTTTCAGTGTCACCTTAATCATACCGCCATACGGGTCGAAATCGAAAAGAGCTTTATCGTCAGTGATCTGTACCGGCAATCTTCTTTTTCCTTGTTTCACAGTCACTTTCTTTATTTCCTTACCGGTAATCACCATTGTCAACGGTTCAACGAACAGTTCCTGATCCAATTTAAGTTCCGGAGCAATCAACAAGGTATTCTTTTTATTCACAACTTCCAGTTTGGTTTCCTCCCTTTCCTTGATATAAGAAGCCACTTCACGAAAGGTTCCTACCCATATTTCATTCTCTCTCGCTTTTACCTGATCCAGATGATCCCACAAACGTTGAGGATTGCGGAAAGCATCATAGCCATAGGTTAAACCGTGTGTCATTCCTACTCCCCAGTCATTGGTTTCAATCAAGGTATTCACCCATTTCTCCAAATCCTGCAGAGTCGATTTGCTCCCAATCGAACGCTGGTGAGTTCTTGTTCCCACACGATTCTGTACGGCAATTCTCCGTCCTTCCGCTTTTTTATTATTATTGGGATAGCAGAAAGTACGGGGCATTACACCTGTATTGGCAAATATAGCACTATCATTCTTAAAAATATCCTCTTTTATCTCTTCGATAGGAAAACGTGCAAAGTTTTTATGCGCCCAACCGTGATTGGAAATCTCATGACCATTATCAGACATTTCCCTAAGTTGAGGCCAGGTCATTCGTGTAGTGTCGGTAATGTTCTCGTTATCCTTATTTATATTGGAACCACATATCCAGAATGTTCCCCGGAAACCTCTCTTTTCCAGTTGGGGAACAAGAAGTGTATAATGTTCTGCCAGGCCATCATCAAAAGTATAGCTGATAGCACAAGCCTTATCCTGTTTATATCTGGCAATTTGCACATTCCAGTCTGCTCCCGACAAATAGCCAATACTGATTAATAAACTAAAGATAAAGAGTGAGAATGTCTTCATCGTTCTGTCGTTTTATTGGTTTATCTTCACATTATGCATCGTAAATGAATCGATTATACTCTGATCCACTTTTCCTTTCTTAGCCCGCACTGTGAGATTCTCAAAACAGAAATCTGACAATTTATATTGATCAGACTTCTTAACATTAAAGAATACATTACAATCAATGTCTATATTGCGCATCGTAATGTTATTAGAATAAGAAAGGGGAGTATCTTTACGATCTTTCAAATCGTAAAACTGCGTCCAAGGAGCTATATTCAGACAATTCTGTACATTCCCTGTTATATCCTCTACCAGAATATACTCATATTTTTGCGGTGTATCCGGGCGCATCTTTAGAGTTAGAAGAGCACGTGCCCTATCTACCTTACAACGGCGGACAATCACATTCCGGCTAAGGATAGACTCACTACCACAAGTAAAGGCGCTATGACAGAATCCGTAGGTACAGTCTTCAATAATAATATCATAGTTTTCTCCATTATTGGCATCTTTATCTGCCCAAGGTCCTTTTCCACCTTTCAGCGCCACCGCATCATCATTGACAGACATATAACAATTCTTTATCAGCACATTATTACAAACATCAAGGTCCACTGCATCCGTACTAGGAGCTTTTACAGGACTGGCAGGCGAAGTAATGCGAAGATTCAACAACTTCAAAAAACTGCATTTATAGAAATGAGTGCTCCAGAAAGGAGAATTCATAATTCTGATTCCCTCAATCTGAGTATTCTTACAGTTTGACAAATAAATAATGCGAGGACGCATTTCTTCCATATTGGTGCAATTCGGATTGATAGAACGACGTAGCCAAAACGACTTCCAGTACCGAAGCCCGTTTCCATTCAATGTTCCCTTTCCGGAAATTGTAAATCCATCCAGTCCATCTGCATTTACCAAAGCCATGAAGTACTTTAAAGTCTGTCCCTCCATACGGGTCATTTTCACCGGAAAATGACTGATATCATCACTTCCCTTTAATACAGCATTTTCTTCCAGATGTAAATGAGTATTATTCTTAAAGAAAAGTGATCCGCTTAAGAAAGTACCTTTGGGAATAACTATAACTCCACCCCCATTCCGGGCAGCCAGATCAATGACTTCCTGTATTTTCTTCGTCTGTACAATCGTACTGTCATTCACTACTCCATAATTGGTAATGCTATATTTCTTTCCCAAAGCATTCACATTTACTTCCTTATTTTCCCTAAACCAGTCAGGGATTACTTTACCATCAGGAAAAACCTCCTGAGCCAACATCTGTGTACAACACAGCATTAACACTAATCCAACAATTTGTTTCATCACCTAATATTATCTTTTTAATCTTATCAACCACTATTTATAATGAAAATACCAATACCCCTGCTGTCGGAATCTCTTTCGTCCCTATCAGAACCTTACTTCCTTCAGGTAAGTTGAATGTATAAGGACGATCAGCATAATTCAACACTATCCCCAGACCATTCCGGTATTCCACCGTAACTCCATAAGGCAAATCCATCACAGGAATACTCAGTTGCGCATATAATTTCTTCAAGATATCTTTTTCCAATGCACCATTATGGCTGTCCACTCCGACATATGTCACCGTGCCTTTGCCCAGCTTGCGGAACGTGACGGCAGGACCACCTTCATAGAATTCATTGGCATACGTCGCCCAAACCTGCGAATCTGATGCGGGAATCAATATTTCTCCCCATGTATTCCACGTATATTGCTTTCCATTCATGACAACAGTACCCGGATCTTCCGGTAACAGCAAATCATAAAAGTTCATTTCATTTCCCGTCAGAGGAGTGATCATAGAACCGAAAGGAGCTTCCGGCAAACGGCCATAACGGTCTTTCTGTGCTGTACGGCAGGTCAATACAAGATTACCGCCATTCTTCACGTAGGCAATCCATTTATTTACTAATTCTTTATCAGCCAGTTGGTAAGCAGGAGCTATCACCACAGGATATTCTGTCAGGTCCTTCTGTTCGGAGACAAAATCAACAGGTGCACCAAATGACTTTAAAGTCCGGTAATATTTCTCGATATGTGCAAAAGTATCCCATGTACGGTTCTGTTTCTGCCGTTCGATGCTCCAGGAGTTTTCGGGATTGAAAAGAATGGCGGTACGACGGGCCAGATAATCGGCAGGTTTCGTTTCGCGGGGAGCATAATGTTTCCGGAGTTCCCGGATCTCTTTTATAAAGGTTTCATATTCTCTTCCACCGGGAGTAACGGTTATGCCGTCCGTTCCCACTATTCCGTAATGATACTGCTCCGTGCCGTATAAAGGTTGCCGATAACGATATGTACAGATAAAATCGCTTCCACCGGCAAATACGCTCCACATCCACAGACGGACAGCTCCCGGAAGTGGTTGCGGATTAATACTGCCCCAGTTCACTTGTCCCGGTTGCAACTCCATCACACCGTATGTACCCTGTATGGGACGGAAGAAGTCATTCGCCCATGCAATACGCAACGGATTCCCTACCCGATAACCGCGACGGCCGATACCTTCGTTATCGCCATACACCATATAGCGTGTATAGCTCTGGAAGTCGAGTGCGGGACTGCCACCGATATGACCTTCGTCATAATTGGGAATATAGTTGGTAGTTATCCATTGATTCTTCGCATATTTCCTGATCAGCAGGCATTGTTCATTCAGGAAATCATTGGTCTCCTTTGCGGCAAAACGGCGGTAATCCAGAATCTGATGATGATTCATAAACATCTGGACACGCTTAGGAAGGGTTATCTCATCAAAAGACGAATAAGCTTCGCTCCAGAAAGCGGTTCCCCATGCGTCATTCAGCAGCTGAATGTCGTTATTGTATTTTGTACGGAGATAATCACGGAAAGCCAGTTCCGCTTTCGGATTATAATCAAACTGTACGGCAGGCTCATTGTCGAGCTGCCATCCGACAATACGGGAATCATTGCCATAATGCTGTGCCAGTTTCTCGATCATCTTATACGATAATTCCCGATAGAGCGGCGAAGCAAATGAGGCATGCTGACGGGCACCATGATCAAGAATCGTACCGTCTTCATTCTTCAACAGGATTTCGGGATACTTCCGGCTCATCCACACCGGGGGCGTGGCAGTCGAAGTACACATGATGACTTTCAGATCATATTTGGCGGCAAGAGCTACTGCTTTATCCAGCCAGGCAAAATCATAGCGTCCCTCTTCCGGTTCCAGCTGCGCCCATGCAAACTCCGCAAAGTGCGTAAACTCAAATCCCAGTTCGTGCATCTTCTTGAAATCACGCTCCCACTGACTTTCATCCCAGTGTTCGGGATAATAGTAAACTCCTGTCAATGTCAGGTCCTTATCGTTGAACCAGGAAGAAGTTTGTGCCTTTACAGATTGATGATTCCGGTCATCTATCAGAGACTCTACGACGGAAGCATCCACCGCAAAGGCAGTCCCGTGGCGGATTCCCCTCGGAAACGAAACCTGATCGGATACATCTTCCCACGTTTCACCATGATCCAGCGAACGGACAGCTCCGTAACGATGGTCACGATACTTATCAAAATACACATAAAGCGCCTCACCCACAAAAAGAGGTGCCGGTCCTTCCGCCCAATATTTTCCCGTAATCGGGGCAGATACCTTTGTCGGAAAACCTTTGGCTATATTCTTCGTGCGTGTCACACGCAGGTTTTTCTCCGGAGGATTGGAGTTCTCATTCTTGACGACCATGATCAGATCTCCCTGTGTCGGATCTTTCACGATAGCCGCATCGATCACACTGAAATCGGGATTGAAAAACATCTTCGTCTTTGAGAAAGTACGGAAATCCTTCGTTGTGACATAATACATACGATGGTTCAGTCCTTTTTCGCTTTCGCTGGTAGGCACTTCCTTGTGACGTCCGGGGATGGTAGTCGCCCAAAAGATGTAATATGTTTCCGAAGGCTCGTCATAAAAGAGTTCCGGCGCCCAACAATTATGCGCTTCCGGCTCGTGCATCATCACGGGTATAGCCTGTTGCTCACTCCAGTGAATCAAGTCACGGGAAGAAGCATATCCGATAATCCGGTCCGTCCAACTGGAAGTCCAGACCATGTGAAATGTTCCGTCGGGAGACTGGCATATACTAGGATCACGCATTAATTTATCTTTACCTACAGCCGGAGTCAGGAAAGAACGTCCACCGTTCAAAGGAGTCCAGTTCAGCCCATCATAACTGTAGGCAAGATGCAGACCGTCCTTACTGTCATTAATGAAATAAGAAAAGAGATAAGCAGTCTCACCTGCAAAGATTGTCATTACCGACCAAAGAGTTAAAGCCATCCAGGCAAATACTTTTTTCATGGTTCACTTTAAGATTAAAAAGTTTACTTCGCAAAGATATGGCATCCTGCAAAATTTCAGAAATGAATGATGATGGATATATTGTCATATTCATGTAGTTTCGTACACCAACCACCATAAAAGCCGTTTTTGATACAATATTCTATGTATCTGTACATCTTTCTATTTTATGGATTACTCAAAAGCTCTACTTTAGCAGCAGATTTTTAAACGTAGTGGAAAACATATCAATTCTACATATCATGAAACAACTTTTAGTAAGTATTGCCATTGTATTCGCCTCTGTACTGACCGCAACAGGGCAAAACCATTCTTTCAGCCTATCCGGAAAATGGGATTTCCAGATCGACCGGGAAGATGCGGGCATGAAAGAACAATGGTTCAATAAATCGCTCGACGAGTCTATCAACTTACCCGGTTCCATGCCCGAAAAGCTGAAAGGGGACAATGTAACCGCACGTACCCAATGGACAGGAAGTTTATATGACAGTTCTTACTATTTCAATCCTTACATGGAGAAATACCGGATAGAAGGGCAAGTCAAATTACCTTTCTTCCTGACTCCCGACAAGCACTATGTAGGTGTCGCCTGGTATCAAAAGAAAGTGACAATCCCATCCGACTGGAAAGGGGAAAGGATTCTCCTTTTTCTGGAACGCCCGCATATTGAAACGACCGTATGGGTAAACACGAAAGAAATCGGTATGCAAAACAGCCTTTGTGTTCCTCATGTATATGACCTGACCTCGGCCGTCACTCCCGGCAAGCCGTGCCGGATCACTATCCGGGTTGACAACCGGATTAAAGAGATCAATGTCGGTCCGGATTCACATAGCATCACGGACCAGACACAGGGCAACTGGAACGGAATCGTAGGTAAAATCGAACTGCAGACGACTCCCAAAGTCTATTTCGACGATATACAGGTATATCCTGATCTGAGCAATGGAAAAGCGCTGGTACGCATGAATGTAAAATCCTCTTCTTCTGCCAAAGGAGAAATAACACTTTCTGCCGAAAGCTTTAATACGGATACCCGCCACAACGTGCCCCCTGTTCAGCAGAGCTTTCGTATTCAGGCAGGAGATAACCGGGTAGAAATGGAACTATCGATGGGAAAAGACTTCCTGACGTGGGATGAGTTCAATCCGGCACTCTACAAACTGACAGCCATGCTGAATAGCGGCAAGCAGTCTGAAAAGAAACAGGTACAGTTCGGTATGCGTGATTTCAAGATAGAAGGCAAATGGTTCTACGTCAACGGACGCAAGACAATGCTCCGCGGTACAGTGGAAAACTGCGATTTCCCGCTTACAGGTTATGCACCGATGGACGTAGCTTCCTGGGAACGGGTATTCCGCATCTGCCGCAACTACGGATTGAACCATATGCGTTTCCACTCTTTCTGTCCGCCGGAAGCAGCCTTCATCGCTGCCGATCTCGTTGGTTTTTATCTGCAACCCGAAGGCCCCAGCTGGCCTAATCACGGTCCAAGACTGGGCAACGGGCAGCCGATTGACAAATATCTGATGGACGAAACCATCGCTCTGACCAAAGAATATGGCAATTACGCCTCTTACTGTATGCTGGCTTGCGGCAACGAACCTTCGGGCCGCTGGGTACCTTGGGTCAGCAAATTCGTTGATTACTGGAAAGCGACCGACCCTCGCCACGTATATACAGGAGCTTCCGTAGGTGGTAGCTGGCAATGGCAGCCCCACAATCAATATCATGTGAAAGCCGGTGCACGCGGTCTTAGCTGGGCAGGCTCGCAACCGGAAAGCATGTCCGACTACCGCGCCAAGATCGATTCCGTGAAGCAACCGTACGTCTCTCATGAGACGGGACAATGGTGTGCATTCCCGAATTTCAGCGAGATACGCAAATACACCGGAGTAAACAAGGCCAAGAACTTTGAAATCTTCCAGGATATCCTGAATGATAATCACATGGGCAGCATGGGGCACGACTTTATGATGGCTTCGGGCAAGCTTCAGGCAATCTGCTACAAACACGAAATCGAGAAAACATTGCGTACACCCGACTATGCAGGATTCCAGTTGCTGGCACTGAACGACTATTCCGGTCAGGGAACTGCATTGGTAGGTCTTCTGGATGTCTTCTTTGAAGAAAAAGGCTATATCAACGCAGATGAGTTCAGACGTTTCTGCAGCCCGACCGTCCCGCTGGCACGTATTCCTAAATTCGTATATACCAACGACGAGACTTTCCATGCCGATATCGAAGTGTCCCATTTCGGAGCAGCCCCTCTGCAGGGAGCCAAAACGGTATACAGCATCAAGGATGAATATGGCAAAGTATACGCTCACGGCACTGTAGGCACTCAGAATATACCAGTCGGAAATCTTTGTCCGCTGGGAAGTGTAGACATGAAGCTAAGCGGAATCACTAGACCGCAGAAGCTGAATATGGAAATTCGTATCGAAGGCAGCGATGCTGTCAATGACTGGGACTTCTGGGTATATCCCGCACAGGTAGAACTGGCTCAGGGCAAGGTTTATACCACCGATACACTGGACGCAAAGGCAATCTCCATCCTGCAAGAAGGAGGAAACGTATTGATCACGGCAGCCGGAAAAATCCAGTATGGCAAGGAAGTGAAACAATACTTCACTCCTGTCTTCTGGAATACTTCCTGGTTCAAGATGCGTCCGCCTCACACCACAGGCATCTTCCTCAATGAATATCATCCGCTTTTCCGTGAATTCCCGACCGAATATCACAGCAACCTGCAATGGTGGGAACTGCTGAACAAAGCACAGGTTATGCAGTTCACCGGATTCCCGGCCGAATTCCAACCGACTATCCAGAGCATAGACACCTGGTTTATCAACCGGAAAATCGGAATGTTGTTCGAAGCCAACGTACTGAACGGCAAATTGATGATGACCAGTATGGACATCACTTCGAAACCGGAAAAACGGGTCGTTGCCCGCCAGATGCATAAAGCCATCCTTGACTATATGAACTCCGATGCTTTCCGCCCGACAGCGAATATCGCTCCGGAACTGATTCAGGAACTATTCACCAAAGTGGCGGGAGACGTGAAATCCTATACCAAAGATTCACCCGACGAACTAAAACCGAAAATTAATTAAAATCATTAACGACTGATATGAAAACAACATTTCTCGGACTTCTGCTGCTGACAGCAACAGCTATCAGCGCTCAGGAACAAGCCCGCACATTCCAACTGGCAGACGCCCCCCGCTACAGCGAGGAAACAGGATACGGATATGACCTTGCACCCACTCCCAAAAAAGGGAGCAAAGCACCTTTCTTCTTTTCTGTCCGCGTGCCGGACGGCAACTACAAAGTAACCGTACGTCTCGGAAGCAAGAAGCAGGCAGGCGTAACTACCGTGCGAGGTGAATCACGCCGTCTCTTTATCGACAATCTGCCCACCAGGAAAGGGCAGTTCACAGACGAGACATTTATCATCAACAAACGGAACCCACGCATATCCGACAAAGAATCGGTACGCATCAAACCCCGTGAAAAGACGAAACTGAACTGGGATGACAAACTGACACTGGAATTCAACGGTGACGCCCCTGTATGTCAGAGCATCAGCATCGAGCCTGCCGACCCGTCTGTAATTACCGTATTCCTGTGCGGCAACAGTACGGTAGTCGATCAGGACAACGAGCCTTGGGCCAGCTGGGGACAAATGATTCCTCACTTCTTCGGCACCGATGTCTGTATCGCCAATTATGCCGAATCCGGCGAATCGGCAAATACCTTTATCGGAGCCAAACGCCTGGCGAAGGCTTTAAGCCAGATCAAAAAGGGAGACTATCTCTTTATGGAGTTCGGTCACAACGACCAGAAGCAGAAAGGTCCGGGCAAAGGGGCTTACTACTCCTTTATGACCAGTCTGAAAACATTCATTGACGAAGCGCGTGCACGCGGAGCACATCCGGTGCTTGTCACTCCTACCCAGCGTCGTAGTTTCGACGCCAACGGACATATCCGCGACACACACGAAGACTATCCGGAAGCGATGCGCTGGCTGGCAGCCAAAGAGAATGTTCCATTGATCGATCTCAATGAAATGACACGTACCCTGTACGAGGCGCTGGGACCGGACACTTCCAAACGTGCTTTCGTCCACTATCCGGCAGGAACGTATCCGGGACAGACCAGGGATTTTGCAGACAATACGCACTTTAATCCTTACGGTGCCTATCAGATCGCCCAATGCGTCATCGAAGGGATGAAGAAAGCCGTTCCCGAACTGGCGAAGCATCTGAAAATAGACCCGGCATACAATCCCGCACATCCGGACGATGTGAATACTTTCCACTGGAACGATTCACCGTTCACGGAAATAGAGAAACCGGATGGAAATTAAAAGAATCCTATACTAAAAAACTATATGAGAATTAAAAACCTCCTTCCCCTACTTCTGGCAGGCTCGTTGACGATAGCGTGCACTCCTGCCAAACAAGTCGGCAACAGCTTTGAATGGGGGCAGGTACCTCAGCAACCGGATTTATCGTGGGCAGACAGCGTAGGTAGCCGCCAACTTCCCGGAGACAAGATGATTATATCCGCCAATTCCTTTGGCGCAGTAGCAGACAGTACCGTACTCAGCACAGAGGCCATTCAGAAAGCAATCGACAGTTGCGCTGTCTCCGGCGGAGGAACGGTTGTCCTGCAACCGGGGTATTACCAGACAGGAGCCTTATTTGTCAAAAGCGGTGTAAACCTGCAGATTGGCAAAGGGGTGACTCTGCTTGCCAGCCCCGACATCCACCATTATCCCGAATTCCGTTCGCGTATAGCAGGGATAGAGATGACATGGCCGGCAGCAGTGATCAACATTGTCGACGAGAAGAACGCCGCCATCAGCGGAGAAGGTACACTGGACTGCCGTGGAAAAGTCTTCTGGGATAAATACTGGGAAATGAGGAAAGAATACGAAGCCAGAGGGTTACGCTGGATAGTGGATTACGACTGCAAACGTGTACGGGGAATCCTTGTCGAACGCAGTTCGGACATCACACTGAGCGGTTTCACCCTGATGCGCACGGGATTCTGGGGATGTCAGATTCTCTATTCCGACTATTGTACCATAGACGGACTGACTATCAACAATAACATCGGTGGCCACGGCCCAAGCACGGACGGCATCGACATCGACTCCTCCTGCAACATACTGATCGAGAACTGTGACGTAGACTGCAACGACGACAATATTTGTATCAAATCGGGACGGGACGCGGACGGACTACGTGTGAACCGTCCGACAGAGAATGTGGTAGTGCGCAACTGCACAGCCCGCAAAGGAGCGGGACTGATTACCTGCGGCAGCGAAACTTCCGGCAGCATCCGCAATGTATTAGGCTATGATCTTAAAGCTGTCGGCACGTATACCGTGCTGCGACTGAAAAGTGCCATGAACCGTGGGGGAACCATTGAGAATATCTACATGACCCGTGTCAGCGCAGAAAATGTCCGTCAGGTATTGGCGGCGGATTTAAACTGGAATCCGAGTTACAGCTACAGCACTTTGCCTAAAGAATATGAGGGCAAGGAGATTCCGGAGCACTGGAAAGTGATGCTGACTCCGGTGGAACCACCCGAAAAAGGGTATCCGCGATTCCGTGACATATACCTCTCACAGGTAAAAGCGGAAAATGTAGATGAATTTATCTCCGCTTCGGGCTGGAATGATACATTGCGTCTGGAAAACTTCTATCTTTACGGCATCGAAGCGCAGACCAATAAACCGGGGAAAATCTGCTATACGAGAAACTTTAATCTATCGGAGATAACATTGGACGTCAAAGACAAAGATGCTATTGTATTAAAGGAAAATGAACAAAGTAATATCCACTTCGACTATGTTAAAACAACTACTGACCGTCGTACTGCTGGCAATCTGCCTCATTAACGTACAGGCGCAGCAACTGACTCCTCCCGCCGGAACTTTCCGTCTGGGTATATCGAAAGGAACCGACAGTCACTGGCTGGCTCCTCAGGAAAAAGTGAAAGGAATCGCTTTCCGGTGGGAAGCCCTGCCGGATACCCGCGGCTTTATTCTCGAAGTAGCGGTCACCTCCTTACAGCAGGCCGATACCTTATTCTGGAGCTTCGGAGACTGTCAGCCGGACATGGATATAAACGTGTTCAGTGTAGAAGGGCAAGCCTTCACCTGTTATTATGGTGAAAGTATGAAACTCCGCACCTTGCAGGCGGTCACTCCCACTGACGATATCCGTTTGAGTAACGGCCGTCAGGACAAGACTCCCCTCTTGCTTTATGAATCGGGGAAACGAACAGACCGTCCGGTCCTCGCAGGGCGCTGCCCGCTCGCAGCAAACAGTAAACTTTATTTCTGTTTCTACGAGCAAAATGCACGAGCAGATTATAATTATTTTATGTTGCCGGATCTTTTTGCAAAGATTGATGAACTCAAACATAGTAAAAAATGAATAAAACAGTAGTATCTCCATTCTCCTCCTTCGGGAAGGAGGAGTGGTCGAAGACCGAGGTGGTAGGAGAAATAATGTTTGTTCCTATTTCTTTGTAAATAACAGGATTATGTATTCACCTACCACCTCCCCCTACGGGTACTCCTCCTTCCCGAAGGAGGAGATTTAAGATACTATTGATTATCATTTAGCTTAAATCCATACAAAGATGAAAAGAATATATCTACTACTCAGCCTACTGACCGGTTGCTTGTATATGCAGGCAGCAATCTATAACGTCAGGGATTTCGGAGCAAAAGCAGACGGAAAGACGATTGATTCTCCCGCCATCAACCGTGCCATCGAAGCTGCCGCACAAGAAGGCGGAGGTACCGTATATCTGCCTGCCGGAGAATATGCCTGTTATTCCATCCGGCTGAAAAGTAACATCCATCTCTATCTGGAACAAGGCGCACGCATCATCGCCGCCTTTCCGGGAAAGGACGAAGGATACGACTCGGCGGAACCTAATGAGCATAATAAATACCAGGACTTCGGTCATAGCCACTGGAAGAACTCCCTGATCTGGGGAATCGGTCTGGAAAACATCACCATCAGCGGTCCGGGACTGATCTACGGCAAAGGACTGACCCGCGAAGAAAGCCGCCTGCCGGGTGTAGGCAACAAAGCGATCAGCCTCAAGGATTGCCGGAACGTCACGCTGAAAGACTTCTCCATGCTCCATTGCGGACACTTCGCCCTGCTTGCCACCGGTGTAGAACACCTTACCCTGCTTAACCTGAAAGTAGATACCAACCGGGACGGATTCGACATCGACTGCTGCCGCAACGTACGCATCAGCCAATGCACGGTCAACTCCCCGTGGGATGACGCCATCGTTCTGAAAGCCTCTTATGCGCTGGGACGTTTCAAAGATACGGAGAACGTTACCATCAGCGACTGCTACGTCAGCGGCTTCGACAAGGGAAGCGTACTGGACGGCAGCTGGCAACTCGACGAACCGCAGGCACCCGATCATGGATACCGCACCGGACGTATCAAGCTCGGCACGGAAAGCAGCGGAGGCTTCCGCAACATCGTCCTCACCAACTGTATCTTCGAACATTGTCGGGGACTGGCGCTCGAAACCGTAGACGGCGGCCATCTGGAAGACATCGTTATCAGCAATATCACCATGAGGAATATCGTCAACGCTCCTATCTTCCTTCGCCTGGGTGCGCGCATGCGCAGTCCGGAAGAGACACCCATAGGCACCATGAAGCGTATTCTGATCAGCGACATCAATGTATGGAACGCCGACAGCCGGTATTCTTCCATTATCAGCGGCGTGCCCGGTGCATCTATCGAAGATGTTACTTTCCGCAACATTCATATATATTATAAAGGTGGATACAGCGAAGAAGACGGCAAGCGCACTCCACCCGAACAGGAGAAAGTATATCCCGAACCCTGGATGTTCGGAACGATTCCCGCCAAAGGATTTTATATCCGTCACGCAAAGAACATAACTTTCGACGGTGTCCGCTTCCACTTTTCACAGCCGGACGGACGTCCGCTCTTTGTGACCGACGACGCAGAAAACATTGAATACTATCATACACCCCAAGAATAATGAACAAGAAACAACTGATACTCTTCTGTATGCTCGCAGCAGGTGGAAGCATACAAGCGCAACAGTGGCCGGACGCTCCGGCAGAAGCCCGTCCCGGCACCAGATGGTGGTGGCTGGGAAGCGCTGTCGATGAAAAGAACCTGACTTACAATCTGGAAGAATACGCACGTGCCGGCATGGGCGCCGTAGAAATCACTCCCATCTATGGTGTACAGGGCAATGACGCCAACGATATTCAGTTCCTTTCTCCCCGCTGGATGGAAGTCCTCACACACACACAGGCGGAAGGAAAACGCACCGGCATCGAGATCGATATGAACACCGGAACGGGATGGCCCTTCGGAGGACCGGAAGTCAGCATCGAAAACGCGGCAAGCAAAGCCATCTTCCAGACTTATGATATAGAAGGAGGCAAAGAAATCGTGCAAGATATCAATGTGACAGATAAGAAGCAGCAACCTTATTCTATCTTAAGCCGCGTAATGGCATACGACGAAAACGGGCGCTGCATCAACCTTACTTCCCACGTCAGGAAAGACAAACTGAAATGGAAAGCCCCTGCCGGAAAATGGAAAGTGATAGCGCTGTATAACAGCAAGACACGTCAGAAAGTGAAACGTGCCGCTCCCGGAGGGGAAGGCTACGTAATGAACCATCTTTCCAAGACTGCCGTCAAGAACTATCTCTCCCGATTTGACCGTGCTTTCAAAAGCAGCAAGACGAGTTATCCGCATACATTCTTCAACGACTCTTACGAAGTCTATCAGGCAGACTGGACAGAAGACTTTCTGGATCAGTTCGCCCGCAGACGGGGATATAAGTTGGAAGAACATTTTCCGGAGTTTCTGGACGAAAGCCGTCCGGAAGTCAGCCGCCGCATCGTATCCGACTATCGGGAGACGATCTCCGACTTATTGCTGGAGAACTTCACCCGCCAATGGACGGACTGGGCACACAAGAATGGCAGCATCACCCGTAATCAGGCACACGGATCGCCTGCCAACCTGATCGATGTCTACGCAGCTGTAGACATCCCCGAATGTGAAGGATTCGGTTTGTCCCAATTTCATATCAAAGGTTTACGTCAGGATTCATTAACCAAAAAGAATGATTCAGACTTGTCGATGCTGAAATATGCCTCCTCTGCCGCCCATATCGCCGGGAAGTCTTATACTTCTACCGAAACATTTACCTGGCTGACGGAACATTTCCGCACTTCTTTGTCACAATGCAAACCGGATATGGACTTGATGTTCGTCTCCGGCATTAATCATATGTTCTTTCACGGCACTCCCTATTCACCGAAAGAAGCCGAATGGCCGGGATGGTTGTTTTACGCCTCTATCAATATGAACCCGACAAACAGCATCTGGCACGATGCCCCTTCGTTCTTCGATTATATCACCCGTTGCCAGAGTTTCCTGCAAATGGGTAAACCGGATAATGATTTCCTTATTTATCTGCCTGTCTATGATATGTGGGATGAGCAACCGGGACGTTTGCTCCTATTCAGCATTCATCACATGGCCAAGCTCGCCCCGAAATTTATAGATGCCATCCACCGTATCAATAACAGCGGATATGATGGAGACTATATCTCGGACAACTTTATCCGCAGCACCCGTTTCAAAGACGGACAGCTCATCACTTCGGGCGGAACCGGTTACAAAGCACTGGTCGTACCCGCCGCCCATTTAATGCCGAATGACGTTCTGGCTCATCTGCTGAAACTGGCACAACAGGGAGCCACGATCGTATTCCTCGAAAACTATCCGACGGACGTACCGGGATACGGTCAACTGGAACAGAAGCGCAAGACTTATCAGCAGACGCTGCAAAAGTTACCTTCCGTTTCATTCTCCGAAACAACGGTTACTCCGGTAGGCAAAGGTAAGATTATTACAGGTACGGATTATGCACGTACTTTGGCAAGTTGTAATATTCCTCAGGAAGAAATGAAAACCAAGTTCGGACTGCAAGCCATCCGCAGAGTGAACGATAGCGGGCACCATTACTTTATCTCTTCTCTCCAAGATAAAGGAGTGAATGATTGGGTGACACTGGGAACCAAAGCCAAAGCTGCCGCCCTCTTCAATCCCATGACAGGCGAATGCGGAGAAGCAAAGGTACGCCAGGCCGGAGAACAGACACAAGTCTACCTCCAACTGAAATCCGGCGAATCGGTGATTTTGCAGACTTATCAACAGCCGCTGCAAGCTGCCCGGCCCTGGAAATATATTCAGGAACAACCGTTCAGCCTCAGCCTGGATCATGGCTGGAAACTACACTTCGCCGAAAGCGAACCGAAGATAAAGGGTACGTTCGACATCGACCGCCCTTGCTCATGGACAGGCATCGACCATCCGGCAGCCAAGATTAACATGGGCAGCGGTGTTTATTCATTGGATATCGAATTGCCCGCTCTGCAAGCCGATGACTGGGTACTCGACTTGGGAGACGTACGCGAAAGTGCCCGTGTCCGGATCAACGGGCAGGAAGCGGGCTGCGCATGGGCAGTACCTTACCAGCTACGAGTAGGTCATCTGCTGAAATCAGGAAAAAACCACATCGAGATAGAAGTCACTAACCTCCCTGCCAACCGGATATCTGAACTGGACAGGCAGGGAGTGCAGTGGCGCAAATTTAAAGAGATCAATATTGTCGATCTGAATTATCGTCCGGCCAACTATAGCCACTGGGCTCCCATGCCTTCGGGACTAAATAGCGAGGTCCGGCTGATTCCGGTAGATTATTTATCTTTCAAGACACACTAAAGTTATTATTTAAATCTACTTTCAGTTCAAGATAAGGCAATATAGTTCAATTCCCCTCTTTGCAGAAAGGAGGGGATTTTTTTTAGTCTGTTATTTTAATCTATAAATGAAATAGTCAGGCTAGTTCTTCTATGGCTGTAAAAGCCTGCTTTTAAAGTTTACGTATTTCTGCGTCCAAGGACAATGCACAAGACATTTCAAACAGGTACTGCATCCATATACATCAATTATATCATCTCTTGAGATTGTTGTATTCCAGGTGGTCCCTTTCAATACTTTTCTTTCGCATATATCCCTACAAATGTTACAATTACCACACTTCGGGGAAATAGGGGCATACGGTACAGTATCTAACGATGCATCAGTTAAAACGGTACCAAGACATTGCGCTGCACCATATTCAGGAGTAATAAACAGATTGTTTTTCCCAATCCATCCTAATCCACTAAGTTGCGCTACTGTTTTGTGAGGTAAAACCGACTCCTTCGTTTCAAAATCAAACACACCTTCTGCCAAAAGTCCCGCATCAGATTGTGAAAGAGCTTTATACCCTTTGCTGACAAGAAATTCTGCTAACTCGTCTGTTACTTCTCCCACTCTATTTTCAGTTTTTACATACTCATCTTCAAGAACAGGTTTATAATCCGGATTATTAAATACATCTTTTACAAACTTCGGATTTATTGCGATTCCTATTAATATAGCACATGGCAAACCTCTATTCTGCTTATTGGTCAACTTGGATATATCTACGAAATGAACAAAATCTACCCTTGACTTTTTCAATTCATTCTCTACTTCTTTATTCATATTTCTTTCTTTTTGACAGGGATATAAATATCTGTGATTAGTTCCGAAACCGGAGTTTTTTCGGGTGTATTGATATAAGTCTCAAAAGTAAATGGGTCTCGCAAGCTATAATCATTTGCAGGTAGCCAGTCAAGATAAATATAACGATATACCCTATTCAGTTCATGGTATAATCCTTTAAAACGAAATATAGCATATTCACCCGCAGGAACTTCATAAACACCGAACCCCTTCGGAATTTTAAATGATTGTGGTAATGTTACTCCAACCATAAAACGACTTTGTTCTTCAAGCGTGATAAAAGGATAATCAAGAGTCAGGCTTACATATTTACATCCTTTTGATAATAATCCATAGCTTTCAGAAAATTGTAGCACCTGTTTCCATAAAACAGAAAAACTATGGCTGACATGATGTGTTCTCTCTAATTTTAAATATGCAATCCGTGTATGAGGCACTCTTTCAATACTTGGTTCAATCTGTATTGGATTCTTACCTTCAGAACAGGCATTTGAATGTCTTTTACGAAATTCAGGTATAGAGCAATTAAAATAGTTTTTGAATGCCCTTGAAAGAGTATGTTTATTCTGATAATTGATTTGACTAAGAATTTCGGAGACACTTACATTGGTGGATATTAACTTAAAAGCAATGTACTCCAATCTTAATCGTTGGATGTAATTCCCAAGGCTATCACCGCAAACAGCTTTAAAAAGTCGGCGGAAATGATACTTGGAAATGCATACAATTTGGGATAACTTTTCAGAATCAAGGTCATCAAATAAATGACAATTGATATATTCTTGAACTCTGATCACCAATTCATATTGTATGTGAGCGGTATTAATTTTTTGCTTCCATCTTTTAATTTCAGGTAACCGTCTGGACATAATTTCTCTCAACTCCGACGAAGTATGGCGTATGCCGACCTCTTTATAGTATTCTTCGGGAAAAAGTCCCCAAAGGTAGATAAGATAATCCATTGAGAAGTCATACAGTTTAACTCCATTTTTCAGACAGTAATCACAATATTCCTCATTTTGGTCTGCCTTCAGATTGGTATAATCAATATCCAAAGGTATCCCGCAAGTCTGGCAATATTTTGTTTCAGAATTGAAGTTCATAAGTTTTTTATTATTGAGTGCAAAGTTAACCAATATGTTATGCAAAAAGTTACCATAAATAGCCTTCTTTCGCTTTAATTTGCTTTTTATTGGTTCTGCACATCTCCCCATGTAATTTGAATGCGTTTTTGCTCTCATGCTCTAACAATTTGCCTGTATCCCTTTATTCATCGTTGTTTCAGGTATGGTAGCAAGTGTGGTAGCAGGTATGAGAGCAAACGTTTGCTCTCATACCTGTCTTGTATCTATGTTGTCAATTCCATCCTGATTCTTCTCATGCAAACTGCAATTTCCAATTCAAAATCACGGTTGTTTCAGATAGTTTCAAGCGCTTGGAACTCTAGTTTCAAGCATTGAAACCATTAGTTCCAAGCCTTGAAACAAAAGTTTCAGACGCTTGAAACTATCTGAAACTACTGTCGATTGGGATTACTTGACCGCACGATCTGATTGACTTAACCGTATCAACTGTTCCGATTCACCTGTTCTTTCAAGTAGCACTAAATCATCTATTGTTCAATAATACATCATTTATCAGGTATTAATACCTGATTTCTCAATTATTAATACCTGAGATGTCAATCGTTAATAGTTGACAAATCAACCATTAACATCCTACAAATCAAAAGATAGCATTGAATAAACACTTACTAACACGATTTGACAGAGTGAGAGCAACCGCTTGCTCTCATACTTGCCACCACGCCTGCTATCATAGCCAAAACTACGATGAATAAAGGGATACAAGCGAATTGTTAGAGCATGAGAGCAAAACTGCTATTAAATCACTGTGGAGAAAATCCAGAATCAACCTATTCTCAACCATCCGACTTCTCTAGTTCCAATCGTAATTCTTTTAATGCCATGATTTCCATAGTATTCTGAACATATATGCGTGTCAACACCAAACGAGTCATAACACGACTTGAACAAACATATTCATCATCTACGAACTCATCAATGAGGACATCAAGGAAACAGAGAGTACATTTAAGTTCATGTTTTGATAGTTTATCAATGCTTTCAATTTGTCCAAAGCTAGGCCAATTGTCTTTAAGAAAGGCAAGTTTGTCGGTGGAGTCCTGTAAATCAAGCTTCATCAGGCAGGGGTAGGAACAAGTAGGATCATCCATAATTTTCTGTTTTTTCATTTGTGTGTTCCCGTATGCCCCAAAGAAAAAAGGCGTGGAAACTATTACTACATTACCCTCTCAAAGGCTCTGGTAAGCCCGTATTCGAATAATAAGTAATAGCTCCACGCCCATGAGGTATATAACAAACTTATATACAACAAAGACGTGGAGACCGGTTACTTATTATCTGCGAATACTAAATTTACCAGATTTATGAGAGCAGATAATAAAAACGCTATCTCCAAAATAAAAAAGCGTAGCTCCTTTGCGGAGATACGCTACAAATATAGTTATATTTTCTGATATTGATACTTTGGTGAGTACTATTTCGCCATCTGATTCAGACGAAATACCGCCATATCGCTGTTTGTTCCGTTTCAATAATCAGATCGATAAACATATAACAAGTTAAGAAGAGAAAAGAGTTACAGAGTCTGAATAGTCTAATTTATTCTTTTAGTAATTCATCAACAGATTTGATGAACAATTCAGCTTGTGGAAACAACTCGTCAACCATCTCCTTATCACAAAACATAAAATCATCATAATCTCCACTATGCCTTTTCTCAAAAAGTGTAGTAAATGTTTTACCTATTCTTAGAGGAAGCTTTCCGGTAGATACAAAATGCAGTCCTAACATCGTTTTAACCCCATTGTGAGTTTGCGTTTGAATATTATTCTTTAGCAATAATGCTACCGTCGCATAATAGCATGCGTAATACATTCGGTTAATAGCAGCATTATAGAAAGTTTCCCGAATCATCACCTCCGCTTCCTTCATTGTATCATAAGCACGTTGCATTCTGTAGGCGATCAATGCTTTCCGGCTCTCTTCGTCTAAAATATCTTTCATAATACGATTCCTTCATTAGTGACATTAATATAAAAAGGTGTTTTGAACGGACGGTTTTCCCAAAGTTTTTTCAGCATAACCATCGGACTGATAGATATACCGGTTTTCAGTTCAAGTTCGTAAAGGGGTAAAGTAATCGCCTCTTCCTCTTTCAAAGTTATTTTCTCTCCATCAAGCAAGATGAGTAAATCAATATCACTGTCACTGCGTGCCTCATTCCTCGCTTGAGAACCATATAATATGGTCTTAGCGGTAGGAGCAACATGACGGATAATGTCCTTGATTTGTTCGATCACTTCTGTTCGTCTCATAACTTCTTAATCTATTGATTATATGCAAATATACTCGATTCTTTTCAATTCTCAACACACCCAAGAACGCTTTTTATTATATTCTCACTATTTCGCCATCTGATTCAGACGAAATACCGCCATATCGCTATTTGTTCCTATTCTGAAAGGAGGCCCCCAAAGAGATAATCCGCTGGAAACATAGATATGTGATTGGGTCCACTTGCGATAGCCGTGACTCTGTTCATATATTCTGTCTGTTACCCAACTTATAGGCCATATCTGTCCATGATGCGTATGTCCGCTGAATTGCAGGTCTATTCCCAAAGAATCTGTTTTAGCCAGGTTGTAGGGTTGATGATCTAAAAGAATGATAGGTTTACTACGATCCGCTTGCTTTAATAAGGTAGGCAGGGAGTGACGAGAACGGTTGGAGCGGTCGTCACGTCCGATGATCTGCACACCGTTAGGCAATGTTACTACGGAATCACGCAATAGTTGTATGGGAGTATCTTTCAAGAAGCGGACGCTTTCATCAATACCGCTGATGTATTCATGATTTCCCGGAACCATATAAATGCCCAAGGGAGCTTTCAGCTGTGCCAGTTCTTCCGCCATATTCTCCTTATATAATGGGGTAAGACTATTGTCTATCAAATCTCCACCGATAAGTATAAGGTCGGGATGCTGCGCATTTATCATATCTACATATTCTTTCAGCATGGCTTTTCCCGTGCCATACCCTAAATGGACGTCACTCACGGCTACGATATTGATTCCGTTACCTTCTATCGGCTTATCAAGGGAGACATCAATCTTATTGACCTGTGGATGACGGTAGTTATAATAACCGTACAGAAGCAGACAGCAAGTCGCTCCCAGCGCATAATAGAAACCGTGATTCAGTGACGGCACAAATATCTTCGTCACATCCGCTATCAACAAAGCAAAAATCATGTACAGTGTAAATACCAGCCATACCGAACCGATGTGAAACATGGATTTCGACAGGATGACAGGCATATCTATATGACGGGTCAGCATAGCTATCACCAACGAGAAAGCTACCAGCCAATAGATGGCAGACAACAGAATCTTCATAGCCAGCGAGAAGCCGGAAAGCATCTGTAATGTACGGATAAAGATATAAACATTGCCACCTACATAAGCAAGCAGAAATATTAGGAAGAATATTCGCATAATCGTTATAAATTAAAATGGTTATCAAATATATTATCGCCCTTTTCCGTTGTCAGGTAGTGAGTGTCTGTATATCTTTGTGAAGAATAAAAAACAGGTATTATGTTACCGGATTTGTGTAAAGCATTCGACAATACTTCTACCTATTGTTGACAGCTTGTTCCAATTGCCTCAAAGCCTTCTCCAGCGTAGCACGCGGACAGGCAACATTCAACCGCATAAATCCTTCACCTTCTTTGCCGAACGTCGTTCCTTCATTCAAAGCCAAGTGGGCATCTTCTACAAACAGGCGATTCAGTTCCTCCTGATTTAACCCCAGCTCACGACAGTCTAAAAAGATAAGGTAGGATGCTTGCGGACGAATCATTCTGATGGCAGGAATCCGCTCTTTCAGATAACTTTCCGTGAAGTCAATATTTCCTTTGATATAGGCAACGACCTGATCCAGCCATTCAGTGCCATGACTGTAGGCTGCCGCTACGCTGAGATAAGCGAATAAGTGTCCTTCGGAGAACTCGCTCGCTTCCATATATACCTGAAACTGATGACGAAGTTCGTCATTCTCAATAATTGCATACGAACTTGCCAGTCCGGGCATATTAAACGCTTTGCTCGGAGACATAAAGACAAGGGAGTTCATCCGTGCTTTCTCCGAAATCAAAGCAAAGGTGGGATGTTTGTAAGGAGGCAGGGTCAAGTCGGCATGAATCTCGTCAGAGATTACTAATGTACCGTTCTCATAGCAGATGTCGGCAATCTGCGACAGTTCTTCTTTGGTCCATACACGTCCGCCCGGATTATGGGGATTACTCAGGATAAGCAGTTTACATCCCTGCACATCTTTGCGAAAACGGTCGAAATCAATATGATATTGCCCGTCTTTCAATACCAACGGACTGTAAACCACTTCACGTTCGTTCTTCTGTGTCACAAGAAAGAAAGGATGGTAGACAGGAGGCATGACCATCACCTTGTCTCCTTTCTCCGTGAAACAATGGATGGCAAATGCCAGTCCACGGACAATGCCGGGAGTAAACGTCAGCATATCCTCACGAATCTCCCATCCATGCCGTTCTTTGAGCCAGTTAATAATGGATTCGGCCCATTCTTTGCAGGCAAATGTATAGCCCAGCACTTCATGTTCCAGACGTTTCTTCAAGGCATCGATTACAAAAGGGGCTGTGCGGAAATCCATATCAGCCACCCACATCGGAATCAAGTCATTACGCCCCCAACGGCGTTCTACAGCATCCCATTTTACGGAGTCCGTACCGTTACGGTTTATTATTTCATCAAAATTATAGTTCATACTGCATGAGGTTTTTATGTTATGTGAGACAAAAGTAGTACATTTGTACTCAATTCAAAAAGGAATTTATGACGAAAGCTTTATTTTTTGATATAGACGGAACGCTGGTTAGTTTCGAAACACACCGTATCCCGTCTTCTACCATTGAGGCATTGGAAGCCGCCCACGCAAAAGGGCTTAAAATATTTATCGCTACCGGACGCCCGAAAGCCATTATCAACAATCTTTCCGAATTGCAGGACCGGAACCTGATCGATGGATATATAACCATGAACGGAGCCTATTGTTTTGTCGGAGAAGAAGTAATTTACAAAAGTGCCATCCCGCAGGAAGAAGTAAAAGCAATGGCTGCTTTCTGCGAAAAGAAAGGAGTCCCCTGCATCTTCGTGGAGGAGCATAATATCTCTGTTTGCCAACCGAATGAGATGGTGAAGAAGATCTTTTATGACTTCCTGCATGTAAATGTCATCCCGACAGTTTCCTTTGAAGAAGCAAGCAATAAGGAAGTGATCCAGATGACTCCCTTCATCACGGAGGAAGAAGAAAAAGAAGTGCTTCCATCCATCCCGACTTGCGAAATAGGCCGCTGGTATCCGGCTTTTGCGGATGTCACAGCCAAAGGCGATACCAAACAGAAAGGCATCGATGAAATCATCCGGCACTTTGGCATCAAGCTGGAAGAAACGATGTCCTTCGGCGACGGAGGAAACGATATCAGCATGCTCCGCCACGCAGCTATCGGAGTCGCTATGGGGCAGGCCAAAGAGGATGTAAAAGCCGCAGCCGACTATGTGACAGCCCCCATTGATGAGGACGGCATCAGCAAGGCTATGAAACATTTCGGGATTATCTAATTCATTTATCCGGTCAGCACATCTGCTTATCCGTCACTAACTTTATGAGCGTAGACACTAATAACGCAGCTTTTCAGGACGCCCTGAATCTTATTCAGTATACCCGCCAGTCGGTTTTTCTGACCGGAAAAGCGGGTACAGGTAAATCTACATTCCTACGTTATGTCTGCGAACATACCAAGAAGAAACATGTCGTTCTCGCACCTACCGGCATCGCAGCCATCAACGCCGGAGGAAGTACGATGCACAGTTTCTTCAAACTCCCCTTCTATCCGTTACTGCCGGACGATCCGAATTTAAGTCTCCAGAGAGGACGCATTCACGAGTTCTTCAAGTACACCAAACCGCACCGGAAGTTACTGGAACAGATTGAACTGGTCATCATAGACGAAATCTCTATGGTACGGGCGGACCTCATTGATGCCATCGACCGCATCTTACGTGTATATTCGCATAACTTACGGGAACCTTTCGGCGGCAAACAGTTGTTATTGGTAGGCGATGTTTTCCAGCTGGAACCTGTCGTGAAGAATGACGAGAGGGAGATTCTGAACCGTGCCTATCCTACTCCATACTTCTTTTCGGCAAGAGTATTCAGCCAGATCGATCTGGTATCCATCGAACTCCAAAAAGTATACCGGCAGACTGATTCCGTCTTTGTCAGCGTTCTCGACCATATCCGTACCAACACCGCCGGAGCAGCCGACCTGCAACTGCTGAACACCCGATACGGAAGCCATATCGAAGAATCGGAAGCCGATATGTACATCACGCTTGCCACCCGAAGGGATACGGTTGACTCGATCAATGAGAAGAAACTGGCCGAGCTGGCAGGAGAACCGATCACCTTTGAAGGAAGCATTGAAGGGGATTTCCCCGAAAGCAGTCTGCCGACCTCACAGGAACTCGTTCTGAAACCGGGTGCTCAAATCATCTTTATCAAGAATGATTTCGACCGCCGGTGGGTAAACGGTACCATCGGAGTGATTGCCGGTATCGACGAGGAAGAAGAAACGATATACGTCATCACCGATGACGGCAAGGAATGCGATGTAAAACGGGAATCATGGCGTAACATCCGCTATCGCTACAACGAAAAGACGAAAGAGATTGAAGAGGAAGTACTAGGCAGCTTCACCCAATATCCCATCCGGCTGGCCTGGGCCATTACCGTCCACAAGAGTCAGGGGCTGACTTTCAGCAGAGTAGTGATTGACTTCACGGGAGGTGTATTTGCCGGCGGACAGGCGTATGTAGCACTCAGCCGTTGTACCTCACTGGATGGCATCCAGCTCAAAAAACCGATCAACCGGGCGGATATCTTTGTGCGTCCCGAAATCGTAAACTTTGCCGGACGGTTCAACGACCGGCAAGCCATCGACAAGGCTCTGAAACAGGCGCAGGCCGATGTTCAGTATGCCGCTGCCGCACGTGCTTTCGACAAAGGGGATATGGAGGAATGTCTGGAACAATTTTTCCGTGCCATTCACTCCCGTTATGATATAGAGAAACCTGTTCCTCGCCGATTAATCCGCCGGAAACTGGGGATTATCAATACCTTGCAGGAGCAGAACAAAAAGCTCAAAGAGCAAATGCGGGAACAGCAGGAACGTCTGCGGCAATATGCCCATGAATATCTGTTAATGGGAAATGAATGTATCACCCAAGCCCACGACGCCCGTGCCGCCATTGCCAATTATGACAAAGCGCTCAGCCTCGACCCTAATTATATAGACGCCTGGATACGAAAAGGAATCACCTTGTTCAACAGCAAAGAGTATTTTGATGCGGAAAACTGTTTCAATACCGCTGTCAGCCTTCATCCTGCAAACTTTAAAGCTGTGTACAACCGTGGAAAACTGCGTCTGAAAATCGATAATACAGAAGGGGCAATTGCAGACCTGGACAAGGCTACAAGTCTGAAACCCGAGCATGCCGGCGCACACGAGCTCTTCGGAGATGCCCTGTTAAGAGTGGGGAAAGAAGTGGAAGCCGCCATACAATGGAGAATTGCCGAAGAACTCAGAAAGAAAAAATCATAAATAAGTTGGTAGTGTATCAGAAGTCTTCTGATTGTGAAAGTTATTGAATATCATCTTACATCAAAAACTTTTTATTAACTTTGCCTTCGTATGTACGTCAAACTCTTAAAAGAAAAGCAAATGAAAAAAGGTTTGAAAATCGCAGCTATCGTTGTAGGGGTAATAATCATTCTGATGCTCCTCCTTCCTTTCGCCTTCCAAGGTAAGATAGCAGGTATTGTAAAAACAGAAGGCAACAAGATGCTCAATGCACAATTTGATTTCAAGAAACTCAACATTAGCCTGTTCCGCAACTTTCCGCAGGCTTCTGTTACTCTCGAAGATTTCTGGCTGAAAGGCGCGGGAGAATTCGCAAACGATACCCTTGTACAAGCCGGAGAGGTGACTGCCACCATCAATCTGTTCTCCCTTTTCGGAGACAGCGGTTATGACATCTCCAAAGTATTCATAGAAGATACCCGCCTGCACGCCATTGTCCTGCCGGACGGTCGTGCCAACTGGGATATTATGAAGCCCGACACGACAGACACGCAGGAAACGCCTGCCGCGGAAGAAGATTCATCTCCTTTCAAAGTCAAGCTGCAACGTTTTGTCATCAAGAACATGAATTTGATTTATGACGACCAGCAAGGTAAAATGTATGCCGACATCCGTGATTTCAACGCCCTTTGTGCCGGTGACCTGGGCAGTGACCGCACTACGCTGAAACTGGAAGCGGAAACCAAATCACTGACTTACAAGATGAATGGCATTCCTTTCCTTGCAAACGCCAACATCTCCGCCAAGATGGATGTAGACGCCGATCTTGCCAACAACAAGTATACACTGAAAGACAATACCATTCGCCTCAACGCCATTCAGGCAGGTATCGACGGTTGGGTGGAACTGAAAGATCCCGCTATCGACATGGATCTCAAACTCAATACCAATGATGTAGGCTTCAAGGAAATACTGTCTTTGATTCCCGCCATTTACGCAACGGAATTCTCCAGTCTGAAAACAGACGGAACCGCTACTCTTGCCGCATCAGCCAAAGGTACGCTGCAAGGAGATACTGTCCCCGCATTCAACATCGACATGCAAGTCAAGAACGCTATGTTCCGTTATCCGGCATTGCCTGCAGGAGTCGATCAGATCAACATTAATGCCAACGTCCGAAATCCGGGAGGAAATATAGACCTGACCACCATCCAAATCAACCCGTTCAGTTTCCGTCTGGCAGGGAATCCTTTCAGTCTGACTGCGGACGTGAAAACACCGATCAGCGACCCCGATTTCAAAGCTGAGGCAAAAGGTACCCTCGACCTGGGTATGATCAAACAGGTATATCCTTTGGGAGATATGGAACTGAACGGAACCATCAACGCCGATATGCAAATGTCCGGACGTCTTTCTTATATAGAGAAAGAACAGTACGACAACATGAAAGCCTCCGGAACCATCGGTCTGACCAATATGAAACTGAAAATGCAGGATATGCCGGATGTGGATATCAAGAAATCACTCTTCACCTTCACCCCGAAATATCTGCAACTGAGCGAAACGACGGTCAATATCGGTAAGAACGATATTACTGCCGACAGCCGTTTCGAGAACTATATCGGCTACGCTCTGAAAGGTACTACACTGAAAGGAACGCTGAACATTCATTCCAATTATTTCAATCTGAATGATTTCATGACAGCCTCCGCAGATAGCGTGGCAACTACCGAAGCAGCTGCCACAGACTCCACGGCAATTGCCGGCGTGATAGAAGTTCCGCGCAATATCGACTTCCAGATGGACGCCAATCTGAAACAGGTGCTGTTTGACAAGATGACATTCAACAATATGAACGGTAAACTTATTGTCAAAGACGGAAAGGTAGATATGAAGAACCTTTCTATGGGTACCATGGGCGGCAACGTGGTGATGAACGGATATTACTCTACCGCCAATGCGAAGAAACCGGAAATGAAAGCCGGATTCAAACTGTCAGATATCAGCTTCTCACAGGCATACAAAGAACTGGATATGGTTCAGCAACTGGCTCCTATCTTTGAGAACCTGAAAGGAAACTTCTCCGGCAGCATCAATGTGCTGACCGACTTGGACGCAGCTATGAGCCCGGTACTGGAAACGATGCAAGGAGACGGCAGCTTGTCTACCCGCGACCTCAGTCTGAGTGGTGTGAAAGCAATCGACCAGATAGCCGATGCCATCAGCCAACCGAGTCTGAAAGAAATGAAAGTGAAAGATATGACACTAAATTTCACCATCAAAGACGGACGGGTGGAAACCAAACCGTTTGATATCAAAATGGGTGACTATAATCTGAATCTTTCCGGTAGCACAGGACTTGACCAGACCATCGACTACTCCGGCAAGATCAAGCTTCCGGCATCCACCGGCATTTCCAAGCTGATGACACTCGATCTGAAGATCGGCGGTTCATTCACTTCCCCGAAAGTCAGTGTCGATACAAAGAGTATGGCCAATCAGGCACTTGAATCCGTAGCCGACGAAGCAATCAGCAAACTGGGAGAAAAGCTCGGACTGGATTCTGCCACGACTGCCAACAAAGATTCCATCAAACAGAAAGTGACGGAAAAAGCTACAGAGAAAGCACTTGATTTCTTAAAGAAGAAACTTAAATAAGAAAAGGAGAAGAGAGTATGCTTCTGAAACTGTACGATAAAAACAATAACCCGCAGGACTTGCAACGGGTAACCGACATCCTGAACGACGGCGGACTGATCATCTATCCTACGGATACGATGTACGCCATCGGATGCCACGGGCTGAAAGAACGTGCTATTGAACGGATTTGCCGGATCAAAGATATTGATCCGCGCAAAAACAACCTGTCTATCATCTGCTACGATCTAAGCAGTATCAGCGAGTATGCCAAAGTGGGTAATAATGAGTTCAAGCTCATGAAGCATAATCTCCCCGGCCCATTCACGTTTATCCTGAATGGCACCAACCGGCTGCCCAAAATCTTCCGTAACCGAAAAGAGGTGGGTATCCGTATGCCGGACAACAATATCATCCGTGAAATCGCCCGCTTACTGGATGCTCCTATTATGACCACCACACTGCCATATGATGAGCATGAAGATCTGGAATATATGACCGATCCCGAACTGATTGACGAAAAGTTCGGTGATATCGTGGATCTGGTAATCGACGGAGGAATAGGAGGCATAGAACCTTCTACAGTAGTGAAGTGCACAGAAGATGAACCGGAAATTGTCCGTCAGGGAAAAGGCTGGCTGGAAGGGATTTAATCCCGAAGACTATTAACTTAGAGAATATATAAATCAGGCACGGACTACACGGATTTCACGGTTTTAAAAGATTACATATCTAAAAAACGTGTTAATCCGTGAAATCCGTGCCTGAATATTTCTTACTTAATCAATGATTCCGGATCCAGATGACCTGCTTCGATATCCTTGAAGTAACGGTAAGTACCTACTTTCAACTCTTCCGTAGCAGCATCGTCACAAACGATAATACCCTTTTCGTGCATCTGCAAAGCACTGATAGTCCACATCTGAGTGATAGAACCTTCTACTGCATGATATAATGCGCGGGCCTTATTGTGACCATTTACGATAATCATCACTTCTTTAGCAGAAAGCACAGTGCCTACACCAACAGTCAGAGCTGTCTTCGGAACTTTGTTAATATCGTTGTCAAAGAAACGGGAGTTCGCAATGATTGTATCCGTAGTCAGCGTTTTCTGACGGGTACGGGAAGTCAGTGAAGAACCCGGTTCGTTGAATGCGATGTGTCCGTCTGGACCAATGCCACCCATGAAAAGGTCGATGCCACCATAAGACTTAATCTTTTCCTCGTAGCGTGCACATTCTGCATCCAGGTCGGGAGCATTACCGTTCAGGATATTCGTATTTTCCTTTTTGATATCGATATGGCTGAAGAAGTTATTCCACATAAAAGAGTAATAGCTTTCCGGATGTTCTTTCGGCAAGCCTACATATTCATCCATATTAAATGTTACGACGTTCTGGAAAGAAACGATTCCTTTCTTATTTAAATCGATCAAAGCTTTATACATACCCAGAGGTGAAGATCCCGTAGGACAGCCCAATACAAAAGGTTTTTCCGGAGTTGGGTTGGCAGCTTTTATTTTTGCGGCAACGTAATGTGCAGCCCACTGAGATACGGACTGATAGTCCGGCTGAATAATAAGTCTCATAAGTCGATTGTTTTATAGGTTAGTAAATAATTGTTCATTCTTTATTTAGCGGTCTTTTTTCAAGCGGTCCGCCATCGCACGTGCCAGGTTCTCACACTGGGTATAAGTAATATCCTGCATCGCCTGTTTCATCTCTACCGGATCGCCTACCAGTTCGAACTTACTCTTTTCCGCAAATTCAGCCATACGCTTCACAGCAGCTCCTGCCCAGGTGAAGGAACCGAAGTATCCCAAATAACGTCCTTTGAGTTCGCGAACCAGAATCTTAGACAATAACGATTCCACTTCCGGGAATATCTGATTACTGTATGTCGGAGAACCGACAATCAATCCTTTATAACGGAAAATATCTGCAAGGATATAAGAAGGATGACTCTTCGTCACATTGTGCATCACAATATTCCTGATTCCCTGTGCTGAGAGTTCCGCAGCAATAGCTTCCGCCATCTGTTCCGTATTTCCATACATACTGCCATATACGATAACCACACCTTCGTCCGCATCATAACGGCTCAGACGGTCGTAGATACCGATCACCCTGGAAATATTCTCTGTCCATACCGGTCCGTGTGTAGAGCAAATGGTAGTGATAGGCAGTCCTCCCAATTTTTGCAGGGCTTTCTGTACCGGACTACCGTATTTGCCAACGATATTGGAGTAGTAACGCACCATTTCACCCCAGTACTTATCTACATTGATACGGGTATCCAGAAATCCTCCGTCTACAGTGCCAAAGCATCCGAATCCGTCACCTGAGAAAAGGATTCCGTCCGTTTCATCAAATGTCATCATCGTTTCGGGCCAGTGCACCATCGGAGTCATATAGAAACGAAGCATATGCTTGCCTAATGCAAGGAAGTCTCCGTCTTTCACCAGATATTGCTCGCCGGTAACACCGTAGAATCCTTCAATCATGCCGAAGGTTTGCTTATTGCCGACAATAATAATATCCGGATAGTGTTGTTTAATCAATCGGATGGAGCCCGAATGATCCGGCTCCATGTGATTTATAATCAAATAGTTAATAGGACGTTCGCCGATTACTTGCTTGATCTTGCGCAAGTAGACTTCAAAATAACAGATATCTACAGTATCCACCAACGCCACCATTTCATCATCAATCAAATAAGAGTTATACGAAACTCCATAGGGCAACGGCCATAACGCCTCAAAACGGTGTTTATTACGGTCATTTACTCCCACATAGTGGACATTTCCTTTAATTCTTGTTTTCTGTTCCATTCTTCAACTTTAATTAATTTCTGCTCACCAGCTATGATCCTCTGAGGACAGAGATTTATTCTGTGGTGAAGTTATCTTCCGCAAAAATAACTCTTTTTTCTGAATCCCTGTACTTCTTACCTTGATAAGCTCCCCTTTCTTTCATTCTTTTTTGCAAACGAGTTACAAATTCATAATTCTTCAGTCCCCAGTCCGGAGCAATCAGTAGTTCCTTGGGAGACTGCGAAACAAAACGTTCCAGTACCAGATCCGGACGGAGATGCTCTACATAGTCAATCACCAGGTCAATATATTCGTCCACTTCCGTAAACAGATGAAAACCTTCCGGATTCTCTTCGTATTCATGCGCCATGCGAGTACCACGAATCAACTGTAACTGATGAATTTTGAGTGTGGACAAAGGAAGCGCGGAAAGGATTCCTGCCTGCTCTACCATTGTATCATGTGTCTCTCTCGGAAGACCGAGGATGACGTGCCCGCCCGTCAGTATGCCACAGGCGGCGGTACGCTGAACAGCCTCTACCGTATCCGCATACGTATGTCCGCGATTGATACGCCGCAATGTCTCATCACTGGCACTCTCAATGCCATATTCCACCATCAGGAATGTATGGCGGTTCAGTTCTTCCAGATACTGGAGCAGTTCTTCCGGCATACAATCCGGACGCGTACCGATCACCAATCCTACTACCCCGTCTACCTGCAACGCCTCTTCATATTTACGTTTCAGTCCTTCCAGTTCTGCATAAGTATTGGTATATGCCTGGAAATACGCCAGATATTTCATCTCCGGATATTTATGGGCAAAGAAACATTTCCCCTCCTCCAGTTGGGTAGCAATCGACTTTTCCGTCCGGCAATAGTCCGGGTTGAAAGTCTGGTTATTGCAATATGTACACCCCCCCCATCCCTTCGTCCCATCCCGATTAGGACAAGTAAAACCGGCATTTAATGATATTTTCTGCACTTTGTAAGGAAAATGTTTTCGCAGAAAGGTTGGGAAATCATTATATTGTATTTGATAAGACATATCTATTTAATTCATTTGTTATTTGTGTGGCAAACATAAGAAAAAACAGCGAGTTACGGAAAGATGCCCCAAAATATCTTCAATATATTAAAAAAAACATAAAGTGCATAAGATAAATTAATATTTATTGCGAAAGCAGAAACTATTTAGTTAGTTTTGTGTGATTTTAAGCATTGACGGGAGGATACTTGTGAAAGTCTTGTGCAATTATTCCCCAATTATGATTTCATCTCACCATACCCCATGCGACTCTCGTCAATAAACTATCCTCTTTATGTTCTAAAAACAGAATATAAAGAGGATTTTTAGCATAAGCAGGCAGACAAGACAGCGAAAGGGAGGAAAAAATAGGCAAACTTTCGTATTATCCGTTCAATATAGCGTCCGGGCTTCTTGTTTTCCATCCTTTTACTTATTTTTGTTCTGACAAAAAACACCGATATTATGAAACGCACATGGCTCCTTCTTATTTCTCTTTTTAACCTTTGCATATTAGTGGCCCAGCCTACCTATCACATCAAGCATTATTCCGTCAATGACGGAATGTCACAAGGAATAGTACAGACGATCATACAAGACAAAAAAGGATTCCTATGGTTCGGCACCTGGAACGGGCTGAATAAATTCGACGGATATACATTCAAAAACTATAAGACATCTTACAAAGACGGCTATATTCTGAATACCAACCGGATCAGTCAGATAGCGGAAACGAAATATGGGGATATCTGGTGCCAAGCCTACGACGGACGGGTGTATATGTTCGACAATCAGACAGAGAAGTTTATCGATGTATTGGGATCGGTAGCAGAAACGATGATAACGAATAATTATGCCGACCATATTTATACCCTTTCCAAAGGAATCTCATGGATCACCTTTCAAAACGAATGTGCCGCCATCCGCATAGATGACCAACTTTGCAAACAGGGGAAAGGAATCACTCTGTACAGTTCCTTCAAACAAAACTTGAAGGGAGACAAGATGTATACCGTTTTCGAAGATTCCGAAGGAGATGAATGGATACTGACCAACAAAGGAATTTCTATCATAGGAAAGAAGCAGGTAGACAGCGATTTCCCGTTCCAATATATTAAAGAAGCGGATGGAATTATTTATCTGGTTTCCCAATCGGACAAATTGGCCTCTTACAACTTTAAGACCAGACAATTCAAATTCATAGAGATTCCTTATCATGTTTCGATGATTAACGAAGTCAAGAAGTTTGACTCCAATACACTTTTGCTGGCTACAGATAACGGACTGATTATTTATAAGATAAAAGAAAAAGAATTCCAGTTGATTGATATACGCACATCAACGCAACCTTCCAACGTCGTACAGTCAGTTTATCAAGACCATTACAAGGAACTATGGATATTCCCCCAAACGACAGGAGTGATCCGTTATAATCCATCCACCAAGGAAATGCAGCATTTGTTCACACCGGCCAACGAAGTGATCAGATATGAACGGAAAAATAAGAATGTGATCTTTGAAGACCGGCAACACACGTTATGGGTTCTCCCCCCGGAAGGGAATCTGTCTTATTATGACCGTGAAAACAAAGAACTGAAACCCATGCTGAAGGACAGCAACAATCCGAAGTCTGTTTTCAGTCCGCTCGTCCGCTTTTACACACTGGACAATCAAGGCAACTGCTGGCTGACCAGTACACGTGGCATTTACAAATTGTCCTTCTTTCCACATACCTATAATCTGGTGCATATTGACAATGGATTCGAGACCCGCGCTTTTTTATGCGACAATGAAAAGAGGCTGTGGGTTTCTTCGAAGGCACAGATGATCAGAGTGTACCAACCGGACGGACAGTTGGAAGGCTATCTGACGCCACAAGGAAAAATAAGCAAAGATAAACAGAGTTTTACAAGCGTATATTGCTTTCTTGAAGACCATGAAGGCAATATCTGGATAGGAACAAAGGAAAACGGCATTTATCTGTTAAAGAAAAAGTCGCCGGATTCCTATTCCGTACAACAATTCACTCACCAACCGAATATGCCATACAGCTTGAGTGGCAACAGTGTATATTCCATTTTTCAAGATAGCCATAAACGTATCTGGATAGGCTGCTATGGCGGAGGAATCAATTTGCTAACCTACAATAAGGACGGTAAGACAGAATTTATACACAGCGATAATGAGTTGAAGAATTACCCAACCGGCTACGCTTCGAAAGTCCGCCACATATCCGAAGCGCCGGGCGGTGTGCTGTTAATAGGAACCACCAACGGATTACTGACTTTCTCCAATCAATTTGAGAGACCGGAAGAAATCAAGTTTTATCGTAATTGTTGCGAGTCAGGAATAAGTACCAGCCTGAGCGGAAATGATGTGATGCATACATACACCGACAAGCAAAAACGAACCTATATAGCCAGCTTTACGGGAGGCATCAGCCAAATCGTATCCAAGAACCTGCTCAGCAACAAGATTGAGTTCAAGACATATACAACGGATGACGGACTGGCTTCGGACTTGGTACAAGCCATGCAGGAAGACCAACAAGGCAACTTATGGATTCTTTCGGAAAATGCCATTTCTAAATTCGACGCTCAAAGAAAGACTTTCGAGAATTACGGGCTTAACTCTCTGCACCAGGAATTTAGCTTCTCAGAAGCGGCACCGGTGATCAACGCTCGCAATCAAATCGTATTCGGTACAGACAAGGGATTCATTGAGATTTCTTCCAAAGAGATGCAGAAAAGTTCCTATATCCCTCCCATTGTCTTTACCGGTTTGAAAGTGCAGGGACAATCTTCTGTCATCGCCATTGACGATCTGAAAGAATTACGCCTCACCCCCTCTCAGCGTAATGTTACTTTCCAGTTTGCGGCACTCGATTATGTCGATTCCAAAGAAATCCGTTACGCATACCGACTGAAAGGACTGGAAGAAGAGTGGCATGACGGGGACAAGAACCGTTCTGCCAGCTACATCAACTTGCCGAACGGCAAATATAAACTGCAAATCAAATCCACCAACAGCGACGGAGTATGGATGGACAATATCCGCACTTTATCCATCAACGTACTGCCCACTTTCTGGGAGACGGGCTGGGCATGGCTGCTCTACGTTATTCTCTTCGTTCTCTTTACGGGCAGTATCGTATATGTACTTTTTTATATTTATCGGTTGCGCCACCAAGTGGATATCGAGCAACAACTATCCAATATCAAGCTCCGTTTCTTTACTGACATATCTCATGAACTCCGGACACCGCTGACTCTGATCAGCAGTCCGGTCAATGAAGTTCTGGAAAATGAAGACTTATCCGCCACAGCCCGTGAGCACTTGACTGTGGTACAAAAGAATGCCGAACGTATGCTACGTCTCATGAATCAGATTCTGGACTTCCGTAAGATACAGAATCAGAAGATGAAAGTGCTGGTGGAGAAGACAGACCTGATTCCACTTCTTGAAAAAGTAATGATCAACTTCCGCTTGATTGCAGAAGAAAAGAAGATTAATTTCCGGTTGGCAAGCGAACTTAAATCAATATATGCATGGATAGACCGCGATAAGTTTGAAAAGATATTCTTTAATCTGATATCCAACGCATTCAAATATACACCGGCTGAGAAGGCGATTACAATAGAAGTGACAAAACAAACAGATAAAGTGACAATCTCTGTGGTGGATGAAGGCATCGGAATTGAACCGACTAAACTGCGTACTTTGTTCCAGCGCTTCGAAACGCTGGCACAGCAGAATATGCTCCAACCGTCTTCCGGCATCGGTCTGTCATTGGTAAAGGAAATGGTCGATATGCATCACGGTACAATCAAAGTAACGAGCGAGCCGGAAGCAGGAAGCCGTTTCATAGTAACTCTGCCTCTTCAAAAAGAAGTCTTCGAACAAGACAGTCAGGTGGAATTTATTCTGAATGACAGTCAAAGTCCGACTACTCATCCGGACAGCAGCCTCCAGACTGAAAAAAGAGCAGAAGCGGAAGACAAAGAAGATATGGAGAATAATACGGCTCCGGATACGCTTACTATATTGGTGGTTGAGGACAATGAGGAACTGAAAGCTTTCTTAAAAAACATCTTATCTGAGAATTATACTGTTATCACCGCTTCGAACGGAAAAGAAGGATTGCAACACGCAGTTGATAATATCCCCGATCTTATCATCAGTGACGTAATGATGCCGGTTATGGACGGTCTGGAGATGATTCGGCAAATCAAAGAAAACAATAACATCTGCCACATTCCCATTATTGTATTATCGGCAAAAGCCTCTTTGGATGACCGGATTGCCGGACTGGAGCAAGGTATAGATGACTATATCACAAAACCTTTCAGCGCCACATATCTGAAAACACGTATCGCTTCACTGCTCCGCCAACGCAAATCCTTGCAGGAAATCTATATGGCCAAACTGACGGAAGGAAAAGAAATAGCTGTCGCAGAAGCTCTTACCCCATCGCAACCGCAGATTACTCCCTACGACGAGCAATTCATGCAAAAGGTAATGGAGTTCATAGAAGAACAGATGGATAATGCCGAACTGACCATCGACGAATTTGCAGAGCATCTGATGCTCAGCCGCACCATCTTCTATCGGAAACTGAAGTCCATCATCGGACTGACTCCTGTAGACTTCATACGTGAAGTACGCATCAAACGTGCAGCACAGCTAATAGACAGCGGGGAATATAATTTCTCACAGGTAGCCTATATGACCGGTTTCAATGACCCGAAGTATTTCAGTAAATGCTTCAAGAAGGTAGTAGGTATCACGCCTTCCGAATATAAAGAGAAGAATAAATAAAAAAAGAAGCCGACCGTACGCATTCATTAATCACCATAACCGGCTATTTTCTTTCGTAGCACCTAGGTCAGACAATTGTAGCACCCAGGTCAGATAACTGAAGCACCTAGGTAATACATTCGTCTCACCTAGGTGCTACGAAAGAAAAACGACTAAAGACATAAAAGATTTTGGCTAGCAGGATACTTATTTATCCCTATGTTCCAATAAGTTAGCAACAGTTCCGTATCTGTTAATTCCGCTGATTTCCGGAAAGCAGCATTTTTCCGGAATCCTTTTTATATTCTTTCCCGTTAATAATAATGCCTGTAGCATTTTTTATCTGTATGCCCGGAGCCTCAGGATCCTCCACTTTGATATTCTCCATATTCACCTGAGAAGCCTGATTGATTACAATACCTTTCTTGGCATTAGTTACAGTCATGTTTTTGATAAAGATATTCTTAAGAGGCATTTCCGGCAGCCCGTTGAAATATACTGCCCGTTCCGCACCTCTGCAAAGAACATTTGAAATATAAATGTTCCTGAAAACAGGAGTTTCCTCATTCACATCCGGTATCGGAGTTTCCGGAAAGTCATTGACAGCATAATACAAATCCATCGTCAGAGCATCATTGGAAATATCAATCATGTTAATATTATCTATGAAAATGTTCTCCACTACGCCACCACGTCCGCGGGTACTCTTAAACCGCAAACCGACATCTGTGCCCACGAAAGAACAGCCCGATACGTATACATTCCGGACACCACCGGACATTTCACTGCCGATTACAAATCCGCCATGCCCATGCAAAACCGTATTATTCTTAATAATCACATTCTCACAAGGTTCTCCCCGCCTGCGTCCATCCTCATCTTTACCCGATTTCAGACAGATAGCATCATCCCCCGCATCAAAAAAACAATTAGTGACCAGTACGTTTTTACACGACTCCACATCCAGCGCATCGCCATTTTGCGAATACCAGGGATTGAACACCTTCACATCGTTCAAAGTCAAAGATTCGCAGGACAAAGGATGGATACACCAGCCCGGTGAGTTCTTGAAAGTCACTCCTTCCAGCAGAATCCGTTTGCTCTTTACTATACTCAGCATGACAGGACGCAACCAACTTTTCATGTAAGTCCACTCTTCATCGGTTATTTCTTTCTGCCCGTTATTTTGTCCGGTCATAAGTACAGAGGCTTTCAAAGCACCCGCATCAGGATACCATACTTTTCCATTCTCATCCACTTCACCACCCGAACTCACCAGATTTTTCCATTGCCGTTCCGTCATCTTGTCTTTCTTGACCGGACGCCATCTATCTCCTGCCCCATCGAAAACACCACTGCCGGTGATGGCTATATTTTCAGCATTCATTGCCGAAATCGGCGATTGGCAGCGCTTGGTGTCCAGCCCTTCGAAAGAAGCGTCGATGATGGGATATAGAGATGTATCGCTACTAAATACAATGAGAGCATTCTTCTCGGCATATAGATTAACGTTACTCAAAAGTACGACGGGCCCCGTCAACCATAGTCCTTCGGGTATGATTACTTTCCCTCCTCCTTTAGAGTTTACCGCCTTGATTGCATTGTTTATCGCCTCTGTATTCAAGGTCACACCATCGCTGAGTGCACCGAAATCACGGATATTAACCTCATAATCGGGAAAGGAAGGTTGGCTCACTTCAGGCATTGAAAACGGAAGATTCCTGTATACATCTCCCTGTTCTTTTGTTCCACTTACCGGATTTGAATAAACCTGATATGATATAAATATCATAACGCCTGTCAGCACAACTCTCAAATCCTTTTTCAAAATTCCATTCATCTCTTTTTAATTTATTTTATCGGGTTCCTATTGATAACTACTTACAAAAATATCCATATCTTCATTGATCTGTTTTTCCCATTTCACAAGCAAAAGTAATGGAAGTCTACTACCCTTAAGTTCAATTATTGACAGATTAGGAGTAAAAAATAGTCATTTACCTGCTCGTCTATTAAAATTGTACTCAAACAAAGTATATCTCCGGAAAATAATTCATAAAAAAGCCATAGTAGAAAAGTATTATAAAATTCTTCCTTACTATGGCCTTTAATCTAATCCTGAAAACAGTTTTAATCTATGGTCAGAGTTTCATCATCTTGCCAATCTATAGTTCCGGCAGCACCATTTTGGTCTGTCCAGCCTTTAGTCTGTCCGAGCCAGGAGTTATTGTCCAAAATATCTTTTGACAGACCCATTATATAATAATTAGATCGCCATCCGATCTTAATCCATTCATTGCTGTTGTTCTTATCAGGTTGCACATTGGGCTCCCCGTACTGGAAATTAGACTCCCAGAAATCAGCCACTTCTTTAAGTTGCTTCTGGAAATCGGCAGATTCAGGGTCTGCAAATATATTCTTACGCAGTTCCGACAACACATCTTTACTGCCCGGTGTATATCCATCTTTTACATCCACATATTTAGCTGTACGATATCTTTCGGTCAACGGAGTTACTCCCAGGAATGAACAGGTATTAGTGGTACTCAACTGCATAGCTTCTCCCTGTCCTCCATCATAAAGCATCCAGCGCCAAATATCCCAATATCTTTTGCCTTCATATGCCAGTTCGACCTGGCGCTCACGCAAACAGGCAGCCAATGCCGATGCCCGGTCAAACACATAAGTATCCAAACCGTAATTATTAGTGGAAGGAATCCCAACCCGCGCACGCAATTTCCCGATTGCCTGTTTACATAAGTCAATCTGATTGGTCGCCGCATAACACTCGGCAAGATTCAATTGCAATTCCGCATAACGGAAATCATAGATATGCACTCCCGAAGCTTCGTAGTTATTGGCAGAAGCAGTATTGAGTCCACTCATCTTACGTACGAATACCGGACTGGTTATATTTACTCCTTCACTATAGGCAAAACCGCTGGTGGTTGACTCCGAAGTTCGCCAACGATAAGCCCAGACAGTATCATTGGTGACATCTTTATGTCCCCACTTCAAACCATTAAAGGCAAATGTCTGATAGAAACGCGGATCACGGTTTTCCATAAAGCGCAAACTACCTTCGGTAACCTGATGAGCGGCATCGGGAAGTGTACCGTCAGCCATAGGGAATACATCGATCAACTCAATAGGAGCACCTTTTCCTCCGCTTCCTCCTTGAGAACTCAAACGGATATTCTTCTCCCAGCGATTATTCTTGTAACCTAATGACGAGTTGCTTTCCTTAGCCAATAGTCGGACAACTAATGTTTCTCTGTTAGAATGTTCATTATCGTCATCCGCCAATATTCTACTCCAGCTTGCAGCATCCGTCACACCGTCCAATCCACTGGCAGTAATACCGGAAATAGCGTTCTGAGTAGCTTCCAGGGCTTTTTGCCAACGAAGGTTGCCCGGATCATTCCAATTCTTATTAAAGATGGGGCTGGCATAGAATAATAACACACGGCTCTTGTATGCCAATGCTCCGCCACGTGTGAGACGTCCGTAATCGTTTGTTCCCCATTCATCCGGCAACAAAGCGGCCGCATCGGTCAGGTCTTTCACAATCTGTTCCACACATTGGGTCACAGAGGCTCTTGGCAGTCCGGCATCGGTCACCTCAGCATTCAGCACTGTTGTCACAATAGGTACGCAACCATACATACGAACCAAATCAAACAACTGCATGGCACGTAAAAAGAGGGCTTGCCCTTTTGCCTTATCTTTGGTATCCTGCGAAACCGAGGAAGCATCAATGTCACGAAGCAGGATATTGCAGTTACGTATACGCGTATAAGCATTGTTCGTAACACTTGAACCTAGTGCCTTGCCAAAATAACCAGCAAACAACGGGTCGTAACTTTTACCGCTGGAAGCATCTGTCTGTGTTTTTATATCATCAATTGTCGAATATTGCGTACTCGGGTCAATCCGGCTAGTAGACGTGATTCCCCACATCTCATCCGTGAATTCGTTAAAATCCTGCGCATAAGAAGTATACAATCCCAAATACTGCGACGTCGGAGATGTATAGTTTTCAAAACTAGTCTGATATAATCCGGCCAGATACCAGGTGATTTTCGTTTCAGAATTAAAATCATCATAAGCTCCGTAATTATTCATATCCAAAAATGAATCACTGCAACCGGACATAAACATACCGAGGGCTAAAGTTCCTGTATATAAAAAGTTTTTCTTTTTCATCGTTGATACAATTATTAAAATGTAACGTTAACACCTAATGACCAAGTTCTCAAAGTAGGATAATCTGTAGAAGAAGCATCATACATATTACGGTAACGGTCAGGGTATGGATTGTACAAATCCCACAAATTATTACCGGTCAGATTCAGACGGACAGCCGACATTTTCAATGGAGCAATCCACTTTTTAGGAAGTGTATAGCTGACAGACAGATTACGTATGTAACAACGGAAGGTACTAATCATCCAGAAATCAGAGTTGGCGATAGCTGAACTGGAAATCAGAGATTCTGTTCCCAAGTTAGGGTATTTACCATTCGGATTGTACATTTCGTCAAACATATCTCCCCAGAAAGAATCCGGCGCCCATATCATTGTACTCTTATTACCACCCATAGAAGCACGGTCTATAAAGCGTACTCCACCCCATGAAGTAGCGATATTAGCACTGATAGCAAGTCCTTTCCAACTGGCACCCAGCCTTGTCGAGACATTATAAGTCTTATTCTTTTCACATAACTTTCCATAATCCTGTTCCAATACAATCTGTCCGTTGGGACCTTGTTGAACTCCATTGACCATTTCGCCCCCTAAATCCTGGTAAGCCAGCATACCCGGACGCAAATCGTCTTTACTTGTCTTATCCAGATATTTAGTTTGTCCGCCTTCGGGAGTATATGATTCCAGATAAGACCAGTATCTGTTAATATCATCCTGCGTACGCAAAATTCCGTCACCATTCGAGGTTCCTTTCCATACCTTGAATCCCCATACCGGCAGATATGTAGACATTCCTTCTTCCCAGCTTGAGCTGGACGGATATTTGTTATAGCGCAAACCCGGCACCCACTCTTTCACTCTACTACCGTTCAGACCGAAATCCATACCGATATTATAGTTCACCTGTCCTACCTTGTCACGCCATGTCAAAGACAACTCGCCGCCATATGTATCAACACGGCCAAAATTTTCTTCAGCATACGAACCACCGGCATACACGGGAATTCCCGGTTGGCTAGCCATAAACTGATTCAAGATGTTATCATTGATATCATAGTAGAAATCGAATACCGCACTTAAACGACCATCAAAGAAACGAGTATCAAAACCAAGATTAAACTTGTCGGAAACATCCCATTTCACATTACGGTTCGGAGATGACTGTGGGATCAGACTGGTACCTGGCTTTCCGCTTTCGGCACCGAACTGCATTCCTTTCAAGTCCATCTTGTACTGTTCTTTCCATTTCCACATCTTGATATTGTCACGTCCCGTACGTCCCCAGGATGCACGTACCTTCAAGAATTCAAACCAAGGAAGCGAGCGTTTGAACCATGATTCTTCAGACATGATCCATCCTGCAGAGATACCGGGAAAGAATCCCCAGTAATTCTCCGGAGCAAACTTAGTCGAAGCGTCCGAACGGAAAATAAACTGCAACATATAGCGGTCAGCATAAGAATATGCCACACGTCCCAAGTAAGAAAGCGAGCCCGATTCACCTTTAAGCGTCACTGTATTGTCGGAAGCCAGAGCTGACTTGCCGTCCGGCCCGACGATGGAGGGACCGCCGACTCCCAGATAAGTATCAGAAATGTCATGAGCCAGATCGGCATATTCAATATCACGAGAATCATAGAATGATTCATAACGCTCGATGGAAGCCATAGCCGAAATGCTATGTTGGCCAAACGTACGGTCATAGTTTACGTAAAAGTTCATCTGACGTCTTTCCGCCTGTTTATCTTTAAATGATAATGTACTGTTCTTATCAAAGATAGCCGTTTTAAAGGAACTGCTCGGGATGGTATAAACCAAATGCTGGTCGGCAGGCATTCTGCCGCCTACATACGCCAGTTCATAAGGGAAACTAGCCTGCTCGGTTGCTTCACTTGAATGCGAAGACGAATAAGTGGCACGGAGTGACAAACCTTTCACAAAAGGAACTTCATAGGTCAATGAGATATCAGCATTCCAGCTGTTGCTTCTGTTCTTACTGAACGAACCACTATTATTCAACGCAAAATAATTCCAGGAAGTGACATAATCTCTATTAAAACTCGGACTACTATAGGTATTCTCGATAGGTCCCAGCCAATATTCCTGATCTTGCCCGTTCTCATCCGATAAAGTCACACTCCAAGGCATATGGTTGGGCATATGATGCAAAGCACTATAGTCTGATTTTTCCGTACTTCCACTCATCCCGTACAGTTTAAAGCGGGCTCCTTTTGTATAGATCTGATCGGATTTACCCTCATTACCGGCAACCGTGGCTGATAATTTAATATCATTCGTCAAACGCACATCAACACCGGCACGGTAAGTATAACGCTTATAGCTTTGATCACCCAAATTTGCTCCCTGGTCAAAATAAGTAGCTCCGGCATAATATGTAGCACGTTCACTTCCACCGGTAACATTCAGTGTATGTGTCTGTTGGAAAGCCGATTTCCAGCCTGCTTTATCCAGCCAATCATAATTCAGGTTATCCATCTCAGCCAATTCCATATCACTATACAGCACGTCAAGGTCATCATAACCACTCGCTTTATTAGAACCTATCGCCAAAGCATTATAGAAACGTCCATAAGCAGAACCTTTCAGCACCTTGGAGTGACTAACGGCATCATTCACGGCAAATTTACCTGAATAGGAAATAACAGGTACTCCTTTTTTCCCTCTTTTGGTCTTTACAAGAATTGCACCATTGGCAGCACGAGAACCGTAAATCGCTGCGCTGGCATCACGTAACACAGTTATACTTTCTACTTCCGAAGGGTCCAGCATATTAAACTGCTCCATACTCGGCTGTCCATTCGTTCCTAACTGAATGACATCATCAATAATAATCAAAGGGGTGGAGTTACCACCATCCTTGGATATTCCGGTGAAAGTCCGGTTCTGACGGATATAAACCTCATTGGCATTCGTACCAGGACGGCTGGAGCCTAACTGTACATTCAAGCCATTCACCATTCCCTGCAAGGCTTCCGAAAGATTGGATACCGGAAGATCTTCCAGTTCTTCAGCAGAAATAGTCGATACGGAACCGGTAATGTTTTTCTGTTTCATACTACCGTAACCTACTACGACTACTTCATCAAGTTTCTGGTTATCTTCCTGAAGAATGACTTTCAAAGTATCGCCTTTCGGCAGGATTACTTGTTTCAGATATCCGATATAAGATATTACCACCTTTTTTCCATCCGGCACATTCAGCGAAAAATGACCGTCAATATCAGTAATAGTACCTGTCGTAGCATCCTGTAACCGTATAGTAGCTCCGATAATCGGCTGACCACTTTCGTCCACTATCTGTCCTGTAACCTTTCGGGTCTGTGCATTAGCTGACAGCGCAAATGCTACGAAACACAATAGCACGCCTACCTTTTTAATGAATGAAGAACTCTTGAACTTCATCAATACAATGTGTTTATTCATATTATATATATTATTTAATGCGCGGTTCATCGTCTCCATTTTGAAGCACCTACGCTGGAACAACCTGTGAATAACTCGTTCAATTTAAAATTGTTAGTCCCCGGAGCAGTGAACAGAGTGGTAGTTGACATTTTAGAATCACTCAGTCCGAGGTTTCCTTTGCTTGAAGTACGATCATTAGCCTGAAAACTATTAACCGAACTGAAAGGATATACGCCGGTATAATCATCCTGTCCTCCGGACCCCAGTTCATTAAATTTCGGAAGTTTTCCATCTATTTTCATGGAACCGCCAAATACACAATTTTCAATCTTGACAGCAATACTCGGATCTACCCGGAATAAGAAGGAGTTTTCCATCGGCGCATAACAGAATGTAGTATTTGTAATCGAAATACTCTTTCCGCTGCTACTATTCCGCAAATCTGCAATACCGCAAATATTAGTGATAGTACACTCATCAAAAGAGACATCATTGATGTAATTTCCATTTTTGCCATCAGTCGAAACTATACCCTGATTACCGATTGCGTTAATGGTACATTCTTTGAAAGCAATAGCTCCTACATTTCCTGTAGCCTTTTTTGAACGGACAATAGAACGGAAATTCTCAATATAGCAATTAGTGAAATCAATCGTGTTAATCAGAAAAACATCGGACTCCGGACAAATCACTTGTTTACCACTCAAACTGTTATCAGCAACCTCACTTAATGATTTGGAAGCCCTAAGATTGATGCGTTTAAAAGTAACCTTGTCTACAACTCCGCCTTCTACTATACGGAAAGCGTTATCAAAACTAAATGTCGGATAATCTTCCAACGTTTGCGGAGTAACAAAATGAACAGAATGTACAAACTCAATAACAGTTTCTCCACTATTCAACACGTACGTCTTACCTGCCGGAAGCACAAAGGTTGTACCTTCTGCCAGAGAGTTCCAGTCAAGTTTATTAAAATAATCAGGATCAAATGCTTCGTTACGCAAATCTATCCGGTTTGCCGTCCCATAATCTTCATCCAGATTTTCGGTTACAGCTGTCTTTACTTCTATGCGTGCCTGATAAGTATCCGAACTCTGTTCATCACCCGAATATAAACTAACACGATAAGAAGTCTCCGGAGTTAAATCATCTATGATTTTGGAGCCGGCCAGATATTCTTCGGAAGAAACGTTATAAACCTTTATATCTTGAGAATTAACTGTCTCCAGCCCCATCGGAACAGCAGTCAGAGCTGTAATCACAACAGTATCATTAGGCGTCCACGAAATAAGAGCCTGTGTATCTATAGTACGAGCTTCTCCTAACTCTATCGACAAAGGACGGTAAAGAATACCCGTCACCTCTGTTTCCCAATAACCGGACAGCCTTCCATTACCTTCACATTTCACCTTAAACTTGTAGTTTTCTTCCCAGTCTAAATCTATCACACAGGAAGAACGGTCACCCGGCACGGTCTCCGTCTTATAAAGTTCTTCCCCTTTATCCACCACCTTATACACCTCGACGATATATTCAGTCGCTCCTTCTACGCTTTTCCAACTAAGATATGCCTTGTTTTGCACTATCTCCATAGCAGTAACCGGTCGTAACAATACTTTTGAGCCGGCATCATCATCGTCCGAACAGCTTGTCATCAGTCCTGAAAAACAACTTAACAGGCACCCTACTGTCATTAATTTCAATAAATTCATAGCATTCTATTTTAATATTAACACTGATTTCACTTCTTAAAGTTGTAGGAAATACTTTCATCTACCAGACTATTAAGATATACTTCCAAAGCTGTATAACCAACCTCTGTTGTCCTGTTACGGTCTTCCGGATTAGCAGGGTCCAAACCAACCTTTTTCTCCCAGGCATCATCCATGCCATCCTGATCCGCATCCGTAATGGTTCCGCTGGTTTTATACGTCAGTCCATCCAGACCTTCAGCCTCATCCGGGCTATTTATTATGCCCGGGATAGCACCACTATTGGCGTCTCCGGCTCCTGTATAAGTACAAAGTCCGCTCTTCACTTCTTTTACAATACGCGCATCTACTTTATCACGGGGAAATGCACCGGCACCACTTTTATCAGCCAATACAGATTGATAAGCTTTCTCCGCAGATTCATATTGGTCAGATAAAGTGTATGATTCCCAGTCGAACCAATATTGTTCATAATTCTCTTTCCCTGAAGGAATAATGAAAGAAGAAACTTTCATCTCATCGATAGAATAAGGATAATTACCATCCGTATATACACCTTCCCAATTGTCGGAAGTCAGTTGAGAATTACCCTCCATTACATTACCATGAAAGTACCACTTTGAAACGGCACGCAAAGGTGCCTTATTGGGTTCACGGGCGCTTGATTGCCGGAAGAATTTCAGTTCTTTTACCCGGGCTGTCGTAGCGGGCCCCGGTTTATAATAATTATTCACAAAATTACATGACCATCCATGATGTTCCGGATCCTGAGACTCGTCCATACCTCCATAAGTAGCCATTTGGCTGCCCCAATTATAATTCACATTATTAATATATTCCATATAAACAACGATATCCTGTCCGGGATCCTTCCCCCGTGCGCCATTCATCAATGGCGTCCGGCTATTACAATGAGCAAACAGATTATGGTGATAAGTAGATGAAGTTCCTCCCCACGCACCACCATAAGCACGTGCACCTTTTTTATTGACCGAATAATAAAGCCCCTCGCTGGAAATGCACCATTGCACTGTAGAAAAATGAGTATCAATAAAATCGGTATTCTCTTCACTAGCCCAGCTGAAGGAACAGTGGTCAATTATAAAGTTATTCGCATTTTCCACTCGCAGACAGGCAGCATTATGTTCCTTTCCACTCGCATCTTTTTCACCGACACGAAAACGCATATGCCGAATAATAAAGTTCTCCGAACCACCAAAATTTATTTCATTCTTAATGATGCAAACACCATCACCGGGAGCTGTTTGTCCAGCCAGCGTGAAGTTCTTAGCTTTGCAACGGATTTCCGACTTTAATTCTATTTTGCCCGAAACTGCAAAAACAACAGTAGTTGCTTCGTTTTGTGAGCATTGCTGCAATGCCCATCTAAAAGAGCCATCTCCGTCATCGTTGGTATTGGTCACTATAACGACTTTTCCTCCACGACCTCCCGTAGCATTTTTACCGAAGCCTTCAGCTGTAGGGAAAGCCTTTAATACCTCCGGTCCTTTCGCATAGGGACCTAACTCCATATTAGTAAACCCTTTGACATCGGTACACGCCCCTAAAAATAAAAGACAAGCACCAAAAGGATATTGTACCAGGTAACGTCTGAAAAAGACTGGAGTTACCACAAACTTCGTTCTAATAAGCACAGGAAAGCGTTGATACCAGGTTTTCCATTTCTTAATAAATGCACAATTTTTCATTCATTTCAATTTAAAGTTAATACATATTACTATCTAATCAATACTTATATTACATGCAAATCAATCGTTGAAAACATGGGGAAAATTGAAACAGGAATTATCTTGTGTTTATTCATTAATATTCCTGATTTATAGTTCTTATTTTTTGTTTCATATGTGCAAAAGAAGTTATATAAAACATAAAGCGAGGGGACTTTTTGAGCGTTTAGGTGCACTATTTTATCACTAAAATATCAGATACGAGATTTTGGGATTAAAATATCAAAAATTCCATATTTTACTTTACATAGTAATTTCTACTAGTCATTTTCAGTATTTGCTTGGATTAGAATAAAAGTGTCCATCAGGCGACTAGCATTCATTACTCTAAATGCTAGCCGCCTGATGGACACTCAAATTTTAGCTGATAACGAACGAAAATGAATCATCCGTTGATCAAATAGCTATTTCTTATAGTCCTAAACGTTCTTTTAATAACCTGTAACCCGAAAGGCTTACCCGAAGTTTAACCCCATTTTTCAATAAAAGCTGGTACGTTTCCTTCCCAAACAGTTCTACACGGGAGATTTGAGTGACATTGACAATCGTTGAGCGATGAACACGAACAAAGGTATCGGAAGGCAAATGAGTCTCAAAATACTTCATCGTCTGTTCCTTCAGATATTCCCCCGAAGGAGTAATCAGCATAACGTAGTCTCCGCATGCTTGTATGTAGATTAATTCATCCGTTTTAATCAAATGAATTTTCGAACCGTCTTTCACTGTGATACGGTCAATCTGCTCTATCTGCGGTTCTTCCGGCAGGCTAACCGGTTGATGCATTATCAATTCTTTCTCCAGTTCCTGATTCAGTGCATCTTCTTTAGCGACAATCAAGCGATACCAAAGAAGAATGGCGACCCAGGTCGGAATGCCAAACAACAGACGAAAAGGGATGGTAGATGCAAAAGTGATATAGGGCATACCGGCTATCCTTGTTACAATATCGTAAAACATAAAGCTGCCGGCTATCCAGATCAGTATTCCTGCCACCAGAGTAATGACTTCCGTCTGAAAGATAGAGACTACTCCGACAACAAACCAGGCCAAATAACCTAATGCCATCAACCAACCGATTGTCGCTATTCCGTCTATGACAGCAGGCACATAGTCCGCACCTGTGTATACACTCATTATCATTACCTGAGCTACAACCAATACCAGCGCTACCACCAGCATCGGCACCCAGCGATAAGGATAATCTATAATCGGATGTGCTTTCATACGTTAGTCTTTAACTTCCAGTCCCCCGAAAGAAAGCCTTCCCCGAATGACTAATACACTTTCCTTATTAATATTCCCGTTTTGCCAGCGTTTGTCATCACAGCCGCCAAAGAAAGTATTACACTTAAATACTACTTTCCAGTCGGAAGGAACATATATTTCGACTCCTCCCCAGCTACAATCGATATCGATATATGTTTCTCCCGGTGCGATATGAGTATGGCGCAGGTCAATCGTTGTTCCTCCACAAGAGGTACGGACGACTGCTCCTTTAAAAAGTTCATCGAGTACTACATGACGTGCAGCCCCAAAAGTATTATCAGAACGCAGAAAGCCATCTTCCGATTCACATTGCTGCTGATTGTCTGTAAAGTTCATGCCCGCATGACCATGGTGCCCATGCTTCATCCATTCTCTATGGTCACGAAACATACGCTGTTTGTCATCCCACGGTCCTCTGTGGCGGGATTTGAAGAGGAATAAAACTCCGGCTATGATCAAAGCCAGCGGCCAGACCATTGCCTGAGAATTTTCAGGCAACCACGAAAGACCTCCTAACAGAAAATAAACACCTACCAATACAAGGATAATTCCACCAACAAAATGGCGGCGTATCATCGAATAAATTCCCAATATAATAAGGAGAGAATGCCATGATACTATTATATTGAACAATTCAGCAGTAATCCAACCCATGTTACGGGCGAATAACAAAATTCCTGAAAGGATAAATAATGAAGCTATCAGAAGTTTTCCTGAGAAAACTGTAGCAGATGAGAATTTAGATTTCTGTTCCATCGTTTCTATGATTAATGATTGATGGTTCAAAGATACATCATTTCTTTGTGCTCTTACAGGCTTTTCAGATGATTTCCGGTCAGAAAACCGATGAATGCCGGATAAAAATCGGTGAATGGGACAGAGTAAAGTACATTAAACCATGCTCTAATTGAATCTAATAACAAAAAATACAATGTGAAAAACAAATATTGCACACCGACGTCTTTTCTTCCCTATACATTTGCAACCATATAATTAACACAATACGTGAGTACAACCCATATTTTAAAGAACTAATGCCATGAATAAAACTTTTTTAGGAGCTTTTCTTGCATCTGTCTTCATATCATTCACAGCCTGTTCGGAAGAAAATCTCGAACAGGACACAAATCCTCCAATAGAACAGCCGGGAGATTCTACTGATCCGGATGATTCGGGAGAGGATCAGCTGCCGGAGTATCCGACTCCCGACCGTTCGACAGTCGCAGCTTTTCCCGGTGCCGAAGGAGCCGGAAAACTAACTACCGGTGGAGCCGGAGGAACAGTATATACAGTAACTTCTCTCAAAGATGACGGTTCAGAAGGTACTCTCCGTTGGGCGATAGAGAAGTCGGGCAAAAGGACGATTGTGTTCGCTGTTGGTGGAGTCATCCCTTTAACCAAACAGTTGCAAATAAAGAATGACGATATAACCATTGCAGGTCAAACTGCTCCCCACCCCGGTATTTGCTTGAAAAATTACACTTTACGTGTCAACGCAAACAATGTCATTATCCGATTTATCCGTTCACGTATGGGGGATGAATGCAAGACGGAAGATGATTCGATGAATGGGTATCAAGATTCTTATCCCGGCAAAAGGAATATTATTATCGACCATTGCTCCATGAGCTGGAGTACAGACGAATGTGCTTCCTTCTATGGAAATACCGACTTTACCATGCAATGGTGTATCATCAGCGAGAGTCTGACAAATTCTCTTCACAACAAAGGAGGACATGGATATGGCGGAATATGGGGAGGAAGCCCTGCAACCTTCCACCATAATCTGCTGGCCCACCATAGCAACCGCACCCCTCGCCTCTGTGGAAGCCGTTATTCTAACAGAGAAGATATGGAAAAAGCCGATTTATGCAATAATGTAATCTATAATTGGACTGGTGAAGGAGCCTATGCGGGAGAGGGAGGTTCTTATAATATCATGAATAACTACTATAAGCCGGGACCTGTTAATGCTTCGGCAAAAGTACATTGCCGTATTTTCACCGCCTACGTAGATGATGGTAAAAACCAACAGGCACAAGGGATATATGGAAAATTCTATGTAAACGGGAATTATTTCGAAACACATGAGAAGTTATCTAATTCACAAAAGACAGAATTGGCCAATGCAAATGCAGATAATACCTCCTCAACCGCTTTTTGCGTAAAAAACAACGAAGTTTCAACAAAAGATTTGCTTGTATCTTTGCGTTTTCCTATCTTAGATGATTATTCGTTCGTTCAGTCTGCACAAGATGCCTATCAGTCTGTATTACTATACGCTGGTGCTTCCAATCTGCGTGACAAGATTGATAAACGTATTGTAAAAGAAACCCAGGAAGGCACTTTCACATACACAGGCTCAAACGGAGGAACGAACGGACTGATCGATACACAAGCTGATGTGGAAGGATGGAGTGAATACGCATCCACTACCACTACACAGCAGGATAGTGACAAAGACGGGATACCGGACGAATGGGAAACAGCCAACGGGCTGAATCCCAACGACGGCAGTGACGGAAACAAATATAACTTAAGCAAGGAATATACCAACCTCGAAGTCTATCTGAATAGTTTGGTAAATTCCTTATACCCAACCAATAACTAAGTAGCTATGAACAAAAAAATCCTGGTAGGGCTATGTGCCTTATTTATGCTCCCTTCTATCCAAGGGAATACAAATACTGACAATTCGTACAAAGAGAATGCTACTCCCGACCGTTCAAAAGTTCCGGCTTTCCCAGGCGCCGACGGTGCAGGGAAATATACAACAGGAGGTGCCGGTGGAACAGTATACACTGTAACTTCACTGGCAGATGACGGCTCGGAAGGAACTTTCCGTTGGGCTATCAACAAAAAGGGCCCCCGCACGATCGTTTTCGCAGTCAGCGGCATCATTGAATTGCAGAAACCTTTAAAACTCAGCAATGGAGATGTGACAATCGCAGGTCAAACAGCTCCCGGAGATGGCATCTGTCTGAAGAACTACACCTTTTCCATTCAAGCAGACAATGTGATTGTCCGCTTTATCCGTTCACGTATGGGAGCGGACATCAAGCAAAAAGGTGACGATGCAATGAACGGTACCAAAGGAAACAGTAACATAATCATAGACCATTGCTCTCTGAGCTGGTGTACGGATGAATGTGCCACTTTCTATGATAACAGTCAATTCACCCTTCAATGGTGTATCATCAGCGAAAGCCTCGCCAACTCTATTCATGAGAAAGGAGCACATGGCTATGGTGGCATCTGGGGTGGACAAAAAGCATCCTTCCATCATAATCTGCTGGCACATCACACCAATCGTACTCCACGACTCTGCGGCAGCCGTTATACCGGCAAACCGGAAGAAGAAAAGGTGGAATTATTCAATAATGTAATCTACAATTATGGTAGTGACGGGGCTTATGCCGGTGAAGGCGGTTCGTACAACTTTCTCAATAATTACTATAAGCCGGGGCCCTATAGTGCTACCAAAGGTTCATACCGACGCCTGTTCACCGCTTATGCAGACGACGGCAAAAATCAAAATGAGGCAGGGGTACATGGAATCTTCCACTTCAAAGGAAACTTTATGGACGCCACCTGTCCCAGCCTGACTGACAAGCAGAAAGAAGCTCTTTATAAAGTCAATATGGATAATACATTTGGTCTGATCGTCAAGAACGACTTCGCACCGGAAAAGAATTTATTATCCAAAAAAGCATTTGATATAGCAGAGCATACTTCATTGCAACCGGCAAAGAAAGCCTATAAAGATGTACTGCAATTTGCCGGAGCTTCTCACCGCCGCGATGCCGTAGACCAACGAATCGTAGAAGAAACCCGCAAAGGGAATTACACTTATGAAGGGTCTCATGGAAGCACCAACGGAATGGTTGACCAACCGATAGATGTAGGAGGCTGGCCCGAATATAAATCCGAACCGACCCCAACCGACTCCGACGGAGATGGCATACCGGACGAATGGGAGAAAAAGCACAATCTGAATCCGAATGATCCAAGCGACGGCGCACAATATAGTTTGAGTAAAGAATACACCAATCTGGAGGTATATCTGAATGAGCTAGTGAATCATCTGTATCCTGCGGATTCTAAAAAATAAAACTAAAAGCCCGAATAAACAGTTATAAAAGATTAAGACGAGAGTACATTTCCCCATAAATCCTCGTCTTTATTCATTTTATGCCGGAAAAACAAAAAATACTATCGTAAAAACAAATATTACACATCCCACAAGCCCCAAAAACATAATTTTGCACCAGTGAGAACTCTAAGAGTGGACACACTCGAATATTAATAATCTAATATAAAAGAACAAAAGATGCCTAAAGGAATGAAAAACATGCGCACTTTGCTGCTAATGATTTTCGCAGCATTATCGCTCAGCGTATCAGCGCAGACTATTACCTTAAATGGTAATGTGAAAGACACAACCGGAGAACCGATTATCGGTGCTTCCATTGTAGAAAAAGGGAATACTACCAATGGTACAATCACTGACCTGGATGGAAATTTCTCTCTAAAAGTTCCTGCCAACGCCACTGTAGTTATTTCATATATTGGTATGAAAACGCAGGAAATCGCAATCAAAGGAAAAAGCAAGATTGATGTTACACTATCAGATGATGCAAAAGCGTTGGATGAAGTTGTAGTTATCGGTTATGGTACTGCCAAGCGTAAAGACATTACAGGATCAGTAGCCACAGTTAATGCTGAAGCATTGACAGTAGTACCTGTTGCATCCGCAACGGAAGCACTAACAGGTAAGATGGCAGGTGTACAAATTACCACAACAGAAGGTTCGCCTGATGCAGAAATGAAGATTCGTGTACGCGGTGGCGGTTCTATTACGGGAGATAACACTCCTTTATTTATTGTAGACGGCTTCCCCGTAGAATCTATTTCTGATATTCCCGCTTCAGATATTGAAGATATGACAGTTCTGAAAGATGCATCTTCTACTGCTATCTATGGTTCTCGTGGTGCTAATGGAGTCATCCTTGTTACAACCAAAAGTGGTAAGGAAGGTAAGATTTCTGTGAATTATAACGCTTACTACTCTTGGAAAAAGATGGCCAAACAGTTAAACACGCTTTCATCCGGAGACTATGCAAAATGGCAATATGAATTGGCTATGTTGAATAGTGGTAAACATGATACGATCAATCCAGATGATTATACCAAAGTTTTTGGTAACTATCAGGATATAGATCTTTATGAAAATATTGAAGGTAACAATTGGCAAGATCAGGTATTTGGGCGTACCGGACATACTTTCAATCACAATTTAAGCATCAATGGAGGAAGTGACAAAACAAAGTTCGCTTTCAGCTATGCGCATATGGATGATAAAGCAATCATGCAAGATTCTGATTTTAAGCGTGATAACTTAAGTTTAAAAGTAAATCACAAGCCCAATAAACGTGTTGCTTTAGACTTCTCTGTACGTTACTCCAATACAACAATCAATGGTGCAGGTGCTAACGAGTCCAAAAGCGAAGTTTCCAGTGCAGACTCTCGTATGAAAGACGTTATGATTTATACCCCGTTCAATTTCAAAGATTTGAGCGATGGGTATGATCCTGATCTCCAATTAACAAATCCATTAGTTTCCGTTGCAGACAATGCACGTCAGCAGTCACGTCAAACCTTTAATTATAACGGTAGTTTTACTTGGGAGTTTATTGACAACTTAAAATTCAAGACTGAATTTGGTTTAGATCATTACTATAATAAAGACAAACGTTTTTATGGAGTTACAACTTACAACTCCCGCATCAATGGAAACAATCAGCCTATTGCCGTATTCACTTCCAAAGAAAGAAAAACCTTCCGTAATACTAATACTTTAAATTACGATTTCAAGAAGATACTAAAGAACAAAGATCATAGTTTAAGTCTTTTGGTTGGTCAGGAATTGATTAAGGTGAAAAGTAATACGGATACAGATGAAGTTCGTTTTTATCCAAAACTATTTACGGCAGACCAAGCTTTCAACTTATCAAGTCAAGGCACAGCTTTCTCAACTGACAAATTCTATAATGCTGACGATATCCTGCTATCCTATTTTGCACGTGCAAACTATGATTTCCAAGGTAAATATCTTGCGAGTGCAACATTCCGTGCCGATGGCTCTTCTAAATTTTCAAAAGACAACCGTTGGGGATTCTTCCCTTCCGCAGCTCTTGCATGGCGTATGTCATCTGAAAACTTCATGGAAAGTACTAAATCATGGTTAGATGATTTAAAACTTCGTATTAGTTATGGTACAGCTGGTAATAACAACATTCCAAGTGACCAAACAAGTACTATTTGGTCTGCTGGTTCCGGTGCTTCAATAGGCTGGATGAATAATATGTCAAGTTATTGGACTACTGGTGCACAAATGGCCAATCCTGATTTGAAATGGGAAACAACCCATACTCGCAATGCCGGTTTAGATTTTACTCTTTTAAACGGAAAGTTAAGTGGTACAGTTGAATATTATTGGAATACTACAAAAGATTTGCTAATCAACTTCCCCGTTTCCGGTGTTGGATATAGCTTCCAATACAGAAATTTAGGTGAAACAGAAAACAAAGGTTGGGAAGTAACCTTAAATTGGAATGCCATCAATAAAAAGAATTATGCTTTGAGTTTTAATGCAAACGTAGGATTCAATAAGAATAAAGTTAAATCCTTAGGTAGCTTAATGGACTATTCTGCTGATTCAGGTTGGGCATCAACAGATATTCAATCAGACTTCAAAGTACAACCAGGACATTCTGTCGGAGAAATTTACGGTTTTGTAAGTGACGGACGTTATGAAGTCAGTGACTTCGAAGGTTTCATTGATGGTAAATGGGTATTGAAAGCTGGCGTAGCAGATGCTTCTGACATCATCGGTGAGAAATATCTCCGTCCAGGTGCTATGAAACTAAAAAACGTAGATGGAAGTGAAGATAATAAAGTGACTAAAGACGACCAAAAAGTAATTGGTGATACTAATCCATTCTGTAGTGGTGGGTTCTCTGTTAATGCCCGTGTTTACGGATTCGATCTGACTGCAAACTTTACCTATAGTATTGGTAATGATATCTATAATGCAAACAAAATTGAATATACATCTTCAAGCAAATATAAATACCGTAACATGATTGATGTCATGGCAGAAGAGAAACGTTGGACTAACCTAAATGCCGACGGAACTATCTGTAATGATCCTACACAATTGGCGGCAATGAATGCAAATACCTCAATGTGGTCTCCATGGACACAGAAATATGTGTTGACAGACTGGGCTGTAGAAGATGGATCATTCCTTCGCCTAGCTACTCTTTCCATTGGCTACACACTGCCACAAACTCTGACCAGAAAAGTTGGAATACAGAATCTCCGTTTTTATGCAACCGGCTATAACTTATTCTGCATTACCAACTACAGCGGTTTCGATCCTGAAGTATCTACACGTACTAAAAGCGCATTGACCCCAGGTGTTGATTATTCAGCATATCCAAAGAGCCGTCAATATGTAATTGGTTTAAACTTAACATTCTAAAAAAAGACTAATATGAAAAAATTATTATATACAGTAATAGCAGCAATGCCATTCTGCGGAAGTTCTTTACTTATGACTTCTTGTGATGACTTGTTTGATACAAAGTCTCCTTCATCTATGGACGACTCCAATATATTTTCAATCTATGATTTAGCAGAAGGAACAATTAAAAACATATATATATATTATGGCGAACAGAACTATCGTGCTCGTTATTTGCCTTGGTATGGTTATAATACTGACATAGAATGGTATAGTAGTTCTGAACAGGTAGGTGACGGAAAAGCAGATTTAGCGGTTTATAAGGTTTCTTCGAATAATAGTCAGATGAATCTCGCTGATGGTAAAGAACCATGGTCTAATATTTATCAAGGCATTGAAAAGGCTAACCTTGCCATCCAAGGACTTAGAACATACGCAGATTTGACAGATAAAAATATGGCACACCTTTATGGTGAGGCTCTTACCATGCGTGCTATGGCATATGTTGATCTGATTAACGCTTGGGGAGATGTTCCCGCTCGCTTTGAACCAACAACCACAGAAACAATGTATGCTGCAAGAACTGACAAAGACGTTATCTACAAACAACTGATAAAAGATTTACAGGAAGCAGAAAATATGGTAGCATGGCCCAACGAAATGGATGCAACTACTACTGTAGAACGAATCAACAAAGCTTTTGTAAAAGGATTATTAGCACGAGTTTGCCTTCAGGCATCCGGTTATTCTTTGAGATCCGATGGTAACAGTTCATTAAGCAGTGATCCAGAACTAGCAAAATCTGTATTATACCCTATCGCCCTGCAGGCATGTAAAGACGTAATGGCAGAAGAAGGAAAATATGTGGCTTTAAAAACAAATTTCGAAGATATTTTTATTGATAACTGTCGTGATATTATTAAAGCAGGTAGTGAATCATTATGGGAAATACCATACAACAATGAACCGACTGCACGTGGACGCCAAGTATATACTTTCGGTTTAAGACATGAGACCGCTGATGTCATAGTAAACTACAAACAATCCGGTGGACAGGCAGGTCCTACTCCTTTCTTTTTCTTTGATTATTCCCAAAAGGATAAACGACGTGATGTAACATGTGTTCCTTACAAATGGAACAAAGGAGTCCAAGAACTCAATTCAATAGATAAATGGTATTTCGGAAAACTCCGTTATGAATGGATGAACCGCTATATTGAAAGCACCGACGATGGTATCAATAAACAATATATGCGTTATGCTGATATCGTATTGATGAGAGCAGAATTAGAAAACGAATTAAATGGTCCGGCCTCAGCAGCTCCATATTTGAAACAGATTCGCCAACGTGCGTTTGATCAAGCCGATTGGAATACAGAAGTAGACCAATATGTCGCAGCTGTTCAAGGTAATAAAGATGCAATGTTTGATGCAATCGTTCAAGAACGCGCTTTGGAATTTTGCGGTGAATTTGTTCGCAAAGCTGACTTGATCCGTTGGAATCTATTAAAAACCAAACTTGATGAGGCTAAAGCTAAAATGTATCGTTTACGTGATTTGCAAGGAGAATATGCTGAATTAAGCGGGCATTTATATTATAAAATGGAAGATTACACATGGACGCGCAACGGAGCATCAAATACAATCGAAGATGGCAGTCTCGTAACATACGGTCTGAACCGCGATGAGCAAAATATCAATCCGGCAGGTTACACAGAATACACCAACAGTTCGGGTGAAACGAAAACATGGATATCTTCCAGCCAACTAAAAGACGAGAAGATAGAAGCTATTTATGCACAAGACCCGGTTAAATATATGTATTGGCCTATCTTCCAGGTTAATCTTAATGCCAATCCGGAATTGAAAAATTATTCCTGGTATAATTAATTCATACACTTAAATATTGATAAGATGAAAAAATATATAATCACAGCATTTGCTTTTATCACACTGTTGACAGGCAGCGTTACATTCACTGCATGTGAAGATATAGATGACATAAAAGAATTAAATTTAGATCGTCTATTATCCCCGACTAATCTGACCGCAAGAGTTAGAGACAAAGTAAATATAGAATTAACATGGGATGAAATGGATAGAGCCCAATCCTATGTAATCGAAGTATTTAAAGAAGATCCTGATTTTACAGGAACTGCTATTTCTACGTTAGAATCTGAAAAAGCAACTTATACGGTTACAGGATTAGAAGGAGAAACATCATACTCCATCCGGGTAAAAAGTGTAGCAGAAGGAATTACTGATTCCAAATGGGTTAGCGCTACCCGTTCAACAGATGCAGAACAAATTCTTCTGGAAGTTGCAGAAGAAGATCTGACAGCATCAGAAGTAACACTTCGCTGGCCCGCCGGACAAGTTGCTACGGAAATCATCATAACTCCAAATGATGTTGCAGCACACCGTGTGACTTCTGATGAAATTGCAGCCGGTGCCGCTACTATTAAAAACTTAAAGTCTGAAACTACTTATACTGCAACTTTAAAGAATGGTGATAAAACTCGTGGTACGATGGTATTCACAACTCTCATAAACTTGGATGGAGCATTACCTGCTTATCCGGGTGACAATCTTGCAACAATCATAGCAACAGCCGAGGCTAATGCTACTATTGTCCTATTACCTAAAGACGACAATAATAGCTTCATATATACAGATGAAAGTGGAACTGCAAAAACATTGGAAATAGAATTAACCAAAGATGTTACTATAAAAGGTTTATATGCAGAAAACCGTCCAACTACTAATATCAAGTTTGTATTAAGTGGATGTAACAATTTCAAAATAGAGAACCTTAATTTAACTGCTAGTGACGGAGGTACAATTATTACAGTACTTGATAGTAAAGGTGGAAATATAACTGTTACAAATTGTGATGTAACTGGATTTGGTTCGTTGTTAGTAGAGAATGATAATACACAAACTGGTACTATCAATACATTTACTGTAGATAACTGTATTTTCCATGATATGGCAAGTGGCAAAAGATTTGTAGACTATCAAAAGAAGAAATCCTTTATAGCAGAGTTTACATTGAAAAATTCCACATTCTATAATTGTTGCTCTGGTTCTGATTTTATTCGTTTTGACAGACATTCAACGAAAGGCAATATCATAAATATATCGAATTGCACTCTGTATGGAATTGAAGCAACAAGTAAAGGTCTCTTCTATGTCCGTTCCAACTCAGTTGGTAATAAAGATTTTACTGCAAATATCACAAAATGCATTTTTGCTAACATGAGTAATAAAGTATTCTTTAGTCAAGATACTAAAACTGATAATCTGACATTTAACTCGAACTATTATTTCGAGGCACCTTCCTTACTATCAATACCTGAAGGTGGAGCCGGTAAAGTGGTAGACGCAACTGGAGTCACTCTTGATCCAGGCTTTACAGATGCAGCAAACGGTAATTTCAAAGTATCTAACCAAACAATCATAGATAATGAAATTGGTGATCCACGCTGGAGAAAATAAGATTTTATAAAATCTAGTTAAGCTAAAAGAGGCTAAAATCAAATAATATTTTAGTCTCTTTTCTCAAGATAGCGATACTCGTATTCGGGCATCGCTATCTTTTTTATTATTATTCCAAAGAAGTAATGACGTACATCATTCGCTCGCATTTTGTACACCATTCATCCAATTCTTATACATCTTTTCCTTAAATCTTCTACATCCTTGGAGTGACTCTAGTACATCATCATAACAACTCTTGTACTTCTTTCTATTTACTCTAATACAAATAAAAAGCCTGCTTGGCAGGCTAACAATGAAAGAATCAGCCACCTACTAAATAAAGTTGAAATCCAGGTATTCAGTTCTTTCAGTAATCTCCGCAAAATCCCTGTCAGAAGGAGATACAGCTGAAAGCAGTAGTCTCTGAAAAGAGGTTTCAGCATTCAGCTCTTTCAGTTTCAAAAACAGAGCCTGCGTTTGTTCCAATCAGAAGTTCTATTTACTAAAAGTAAAAGGTCTATTTTACTTAAACAGAGGCTCTATTCATTCATCATATTTTCAGCGCTGTTTCTATCATTCTCACCTTATTTGTCAGCAAACTTTAGCTCGGAGGTCAGCAAGCCTAAGCCTACACGTCAGCAAGCCTGAGTCGACGGGTCAGCAAGCCTTTGCCCGTACGTCAGTCAGCCTTTGCCTACATATCAACCAGCCTTTGTTCAGAAATTAAGATATACATAGCTTATCGACTATAAAAGCAGAAACTCAAACTATAAACCTGAAAGAACTGAAACCACGCCCCCGCTCAGAGCACGTCTACGCAAGGGTACGAAATGGTGCCTTCAGCCGCTATCACCTTCTATCAAGGCTTTTCCGAAGAAAGCTGAAACGGCTGAACGCTATTTATTCAATGAAACTTCTAAGGAGATAAAACTGCAAGAAGCTCCAATTACCGACCGACTTTCTCCCGATACTCTGTCGGAGTCATACCGACCTGCGCCTTAAAACATTTACTGAAATAACGCGGGTCATTGATACCGACCATATAAGAAATCTGAGTCATATTAAACTCTCCCGTTTCAATCAATTGTGCGGCACGCTTGATACGCATTTCCTTTATGAACTCGATAGGGGCCAGTCCCGTAAGCGTTTTTAGTTTCTTGAAGAACACCGAACGACTGACAGCCAGTTCACGAACCAAATCATCCACTACCAATTCCCCGTTATCCATATTCTGCTCCATCAAATCAACCAGTTTATCCATAAATTTACGATCGTTAGGAGACATTTCCGGCATCGCAGGCTCTTCCGCTGCACTACTTACGGGTTCAGCAGATGCATGACCTGCTAAAGTCTCCCCTTGAGCAACCGGAGTTTCAGACACCGTCACATGCGTCAGACTATCACGATAGAAATTTTGCAGTTTCTTACGCTGCATCAGCAGGTTCTCCACACGGGCCTGAAGATAAGTCGCACTAAAAGGCTTGGTAATATAATCATCCGCCCCATATTCCAGTCCTTCCAATTTACTTTCTATCGTCGTCTTGGCAGTAAGCAGGATAATAGGAATATGACTGGTCGTCATATCCGCACGAAGTTCACGCGTCATTTCGATACCGTCTTTCTCCGGCATCATGACGTCGCTGATAATAATATCCGGCAGATACTTCAAAGCCTTGCTCCATCCCTCCATACCCTCGGAAGCCTCTACCACCCGATAAGTTGAAGCGAAAATACTGCGCAGGAAGGAACGCAATTCCTGATTATCCTCTACCAGCAACATAAGCTCTTTCGAACTGCTTTCCTCAGCCTCTTCTTTGACAGCAGATACTTCCAGGTCCGGCGCATCTGCGATGGCAGCTTCTGTCTGAAGCGAAGAATTAGCGATATCCACAATACGTTCCATACTCAGCGGAGCAACCGAATCTTCGAGAATAAATTCCACTGAACTATTATAATGCTCTTTGCCCTTCAGAAAGTCCACTTTAAAACAACTTCCCTCACCGAGCCGGCTGTCAACGGAAATCGTAGCCTTGTGCATCTCTACCAGTTCCTTCACCAAAGAAAGACCGATGCCGGAGCTTGCCTGATTGAAAATATTCTTGTCCACCAAGTTCTCAAAGCGCACAAAGAGAGACTTCCGTTTATTTTCGGCAATACCAATCCCCTGATCCTGTACGCCGACAGACACCGTGCCCTCATCTTCACGGATAAAGACGGTGATCATTTTCCCATTAGGAGTATATTTAAACGCATTGGACAGAAGGTTAAACACAATCTTTTCAAACTTATCGGCATCCACCCAAAGATTCAAAGCCTCTTTCTCTGTCTGGAAAAGGAAATCGATGTTGTGTTCTTCCGCCACCGACTCAAAATTATCCATAATCTTGCGGACAAAGGCAACGACATTCAACTGTTGTACCTGCATCTTCATCTTCTTGTTCTGAATCTTACGAAAGTCCAGAATCTGATTGACCAGACGAAGCATACGGTTGGTATTCCGTTCGACCACTACCAGCTGTTCCCGTGCATCAGCCGGCAGTTTATCGTTCTTCAGAACTTGTTCCACCGGACCTGCAATCAATGTCAGAGGAGTACGGAGTTCATGGGATATATTCGTAAAGAAGCGCAGCTTGATATCAGAAATCTGTTGTTCTACAGACACCTCATGCTTCAACCGATAAATGGTAAACAGGATATAAACCGCAACAAAAATAATCAGCAGCACAAAGCAGACATACAGCACATACGCCAAAGGCGTCTCCCAGAAAGAAGGGAGAATCGTAATGTTCAAGATGCGCTCATTGTCCACCCACACCCCGTCACTATTGGTAGAACGGACACGGAATATATAATCTCCCTTCGGAAGGTTAGTATAAGTCACGCTTCTTTGCCGGTCGGCAAAAGTCCACTGCTTCTCGAAACCATCGAGAATGTATGCGTACTGTATGTTCTGCGGATTCGTATAATCGAGTGCAGCATACTGAACGGAAAAGATATTCTCATCATGAGAAAGCACCAGTTCCTGTGTATCATCCAAATCGACTTTCAATATGGACTTCTCTCCCGGAATTACATCTTCATTCGCTACCATCAACTTAGAAAAAACTACAGGAGGCACATAGCTACTCTTCCGGATAGAATCCGGAGTGAACATGAATAATCCGTTGCTGGTTCCAAACAACATATCTCCGCCGGATGTCAGCGTAGAAGCCGCTTCACTGAAACGGACACGGAAACTGATACTACGTTCATCGTAATTCTCAAAACGCTCGCCGGAAGGAACAAACTTACAGATTCCATTTTCCGTACTGATCCAAAGGTTCTGTTTATGATCTTCACGGATGGAAAGCAAGACGTCCGAAGAAAGTCCGTCGAGCACTGAGTAGGATTTAAATTCACCGTGACCGTTTTCGCTGATGGAAATCAGTTTATTCAGTCCCCCTCCGAAAGTAGCCAGATAGAGTTCCTTCTGCTGGGTAGCGATAATCCAATGCACGTCATTATTACTTAGACTCTTCGTATCGTTCGGGACACGCGAGAAGTGGTGGAACTGTATATCTTCCGGCTTTTTGAAATTCTCATCAAAGGCAACGGCGCCTGTGGTAGTACCTACCCAAAGGCGTCCGTTATTATCCGAAGTGATAAAACGTGCTTTGTAACAGACATCAATCGGATATCCTTTCAGATTATTCCGGTGGTTGATAAAGACGGTCTCTCCATGTTCTCCCTGGGAAATATAGTTGATACCGCCTGCAAAAGTAGCCGCCCAGATACGACCATGATGATCTTCATAAACACAATATACATTGTTGTCACTCAGACTGTACATATCGTTGGAGTCGTGCTGATAACGGGTCAGTTTATAAGACATACTTGTGGGAGAAATCTGTTCGGCACGCACCAGACCGTTTCCTTTGGTAGCAATCCAGATAATCCCTTTTGAATCCTGCATAATGAAATAGGCTGTACCCTCCATAGGTGTACCTGTCATCGAAATGGTTCCATTACCTGTCAGATGCCCCATGAATTTCCGGTTCGAGTCGTACAAGCGGATCATTCCGTCTTTCAGTCCGACCCACAAATTCCCCTGTTTATCTTCGCATACCGACCGCACTTCGTTACTCAAAGATTCATATTCATGCGGAACGGGAGTCAGCATTGAAAACGGTACGTTGCGGAATGTTACTTTCTCCAGTCCTTTGGAGTGGGTACAAAGCCACAAATTCCCTTGTTTATCAGAAAAAGCGGCATGTATCTTGTTAGAAAAGCGCCAGTTGTTACTGCCCAAATCATCATAAAAAGAAACGAGACAGTTCCGCTCACGATCAAAATAGGAGAATCCGCCGCCATAAGGATGTACCCATATATGCCCGTGGATATCTTCATGGATATGGAAAGCGGGACGTGAACGATCGGCGTTACTGTATTCCACCCGCATCTGTTCACGCTTTACCACACCGGTGGCAGGATTAAAATGAACGACGACTCCCGGCTCTTCCTGTTCGAACCAGACCTCTGACGTGCGGTCTACATAAGCCGAAAGAATCGGTTGAGCGGACAACTCCTTGCAGGTCACGGGAGAATAATGCGTATGTTTGTTTGTCTTCAGGTTGCAAAGAAAGAACCCGTCCGAATCTGTTGTCACTACAGTGTTGTCATTGCCCACCGTGTGTATAGAAGTAATGCGGGCTTTCGTCGGAAGTTCGAGCAGGCGAAACTCTCCGCCCTGTTTCTGATAACACCAGATTCTCCCCCTGTCGGAAGCAAAGCAGATATCGTCTTCACATTCCCGGACCGCATAAAATGCCTGATTCATGCCGTCTTGTTTCCCTTTCGTCTCCACAAAGAAATTCACTGGTTGCTGCTCACCGGGGCGTATCATTCCCAAACCGTTATCAGTCAGCAGCCAGTGATTGCCGGCTTTGTCCTGATAGACCTGATAAAAGTGATCGGCAGGAAACAGACCGGACTTCGTTGAATAAATATCTGATTTCGTCGTATAATTCTTCTGAGGAAGCGTGACTACACGGATAGCTCCATCATGCTCCGTCAGCAGCCAGACCGTACCATCGGGCAATACCTGAATAGCGTGAATGTTGTATGTACTACCCTCTTCACCTGCTGCCGGAACTTGTTCGAACGTCTCCGTTTTCGGGTCAAAACGGTGGACACGGTTGTCATAAGTCAATAACCACAGAAAGCCGTACCGGTCTTCATACATCCGGTCGGCACGGTTATTGGTCAGACTGATGTAATTGCCCTGACGTGCTTTATAAGTTTTAAAGTTATAGCCATCAAAACGATTGATTCCATCCCATGTGGCAAACCAAAGGTTGTCTTTGTGATCCTGCAACATGCTCATCACCGTGTTTTGAGACAACCCATCCTCGGTAGAATAATGGGTGAAAAAACTGTGTTGTTGTGCCTGCACTACAGGCGCGGTCAGGCACAAAAGAATTAGATATAAGATTCTTTTTATCATTATTACACACATATATTGAATGGTGTAAAGATAATGATTTAGCTGAACTTACATCTATATTCAGTGTTTATTTAACAGAATCGTTCTCTTATTTTTGATCAAATAATGTTACTTTCCGATCCGGTCAGCGTTTCACTTCCACCATCCGATTTCCATTCTTTACCGGATTCCAGCCATCTTCACCTGCCAAAACCGTTTCCATCTCGTAGCCTTTCAGATTCTTCAGTTGACGAGAGAAAGCTGCGCGGGTTTTCGGATTGGCTCCCTCACCACGACTATCGTATTCGGCATAAAATACGGTTTTCTCCGCTTCTTTCTTTCCCCAGTTGTGCCAGCCTTCCGGAAGGATATGTTTACCCAGTTCACAACGGATAAATACAGCCTGTGCATACGGACGCCACGGACGAGACAGATATACTTTGGCAACATCCGGATCAGCAGTCAACCGGCAATCATAAAAGACATATCCATACTTTTTGCCTTGATCTGTAGAAGGTGCCGTCACATAACCATCACGTTTGCTATGGATATGGCAACGATTGAATACGGCTACAGACCATCCGAAGATAAAGTCAACCGTTCCTTCGATATAGCAATCCTCGTAATATTGACGGCTGTGCTTGCCATACGTATAAAGGGTATCCTGATAACCGAGAAAACGACAGTTCTTAAAGAACGCACGGTCGGCAGACACAAAGCAGGCTACTGCCTGTCCTACCGGACCTGCCGAGTTTTCAAAAGTGATGTTCTCCGCATAGAAATCGGGAGCATAAATGTAGCAACTCGACGATCCCGAAGTTCCCATATTCTCACCAAACACATTTTTCTTATTGGCAAAGTCATCATTTGTCAGTACCGCACCGTCCTCTCCTATCAGAGAGATATTTATTTTGGATTCCGGAATAATAATCTTCTCTTTATAAGTGCCTTTACGGACCAAGATAGTAGTACGCACATTCTTGCGAAAATCGGGTACTGCATTTATCGCTTCCTGCACTGTGAAGAAATCACCTGTTCCGTCTTGTGCCACTACGTAATCATAATGACGGACATATTTTGCCAGTTCCGGTATTTCCTTTGCGATGGCATCTACAGTCAGCCCGGCGATAGTCCGTGCTCCGTACACATTCAAATGGGTATTATCCTCCCGGCCTTTCGGAAAAGCCGGAACTTTCTCAGGTTCGACAAACATAAATAACTTCTTCGATTCTGCGGGGCCCAGTCCCTGCACCAGATCATGGGTAATTTTGTTCATATCGATAAACACCACTCCCATCTCTTTTGCCACATTACGCGGAGAATCAAGGTAGGCACCGTGCGTATCGTACAAGACGTTTCCTTCTTTCGGCAGTTCCTGTTCACCCGGAGCACGACGGGCATCTGTGGCAATCGAGGCATCTTCCGGCTGTACAAAATTACGACGAACAATGGAGTTGAACAACACAGGAATCCCTCCTTTGGCACGAGTTTCATTGACGAAACGACGGAGATTGTCATCAAAGGTCGTTCCCGGATCAGTATGGCGTGCAGAATCAGCCTTTTCATCATTGTGTCCGAACTGGATAAAGACATAATCTCCCTTCTTTACCTGAGAAATCACTTTTGCCCATCGGCCTTCAGATATAAAACTTTTGGAACTGCGGCCATTGGCAGCATGATTATCAACACGTATATCTTCTGAGAAAAATCCGGGAAGCACCATACACCAGCCGCGTTCGGGATTTCCACCGTACAGATTTTTGTTAGCCATCGTAGAGTCACCTATCGTGAAGATGGTCAATACAGGTTTATCCGCACGAAAAGCGGAGAAAAGGATAAATACTATAAGCAGTAATAGCAGTCTGTTTTTCATAATCTTATTTTATTGGTACAAAATCCAAGTTCCCTTATGACTTCTATTTAACGTGAGTTCGATATAAATTTGAGTAACTCAATTCTCCTCCTTCCGGAAGGGGAAACCATGCGGATTACTCTTATATCGAACTGATGTTATTTATAAGGATACCAATTGCTGCATTCCTTAAATATATTCTGCGGAGTATATTGCACCGCTTCTTTATCAGTCAGTTGTTTAGACCATTTCACACGTCCGGAAGCATCCGCACCTTCACCCGTGTTTTTAAATTCAGCGTAACGGGCAGTCTTTTCGTTTTCCGGATTCTTCCAGTTGTGCCAGCCTTCCGAACGGATATGTCCGCCAAACTCGCAATTAATAAAAGCCGTAGCAGCATAAGGTCTCCAAGGACGTCCCAGATAGACTTTCTTGATACCGGGAGCGGCTGTCAGCTTACAGTTCTTGAAAACATAACCAAACTCCACCTCCTTCGGAGTAGAAGCCGCGGTAATATATGAATCGCGCTTGCTGTGTAGTTCGCAATATTCAAACAAAGCTGTAGAAGGGCCGAAGATGAAATCTGTAGTTCCTTCGATATAGCAGTTAGTAAATAACAGGCGGCTACCCTCCGATCCTGTATAAATAGTATCCTGATTTCCCAGAAAACGACAGCCGACAAACATCAGCCTGTCTCCTTCGGTATGGAGCGCAACTGCCTGCCCCAAAGGAGCGGCATTGTTCTCAATGGTCAGATTCTTAAAAGTAATGTCACTTCCTTCTACCTTTACAGTATAAGTGCGGAAAGTGCCCATTTTATTGATATTGGCATGGTCATCATACGTGATGATCGTCTTTTCGGCATCTTCGCCTACCAGCTGCACGTTCTTCACCCATGAAGGAATCACCAGTTTTTCTTTGTATATACCATTCTTTATATAGATAGTCACCGTATAATCCATAAAAGCACGTACCGCTTCCACAGCTTCCTGAATATCCCGATACTTTCCCGTTCCGTCACGTGACACGACTATCGTGTCTTGTTTTTGCTGTTGTGCGCAGGCCAAAGTTCCTCCTGAACAAAGCAGAAGAAACAACGCTATTCCTTTCAAAATATTCCTTTTCATCGATCGAAATTACTTTTGCAAACGTTCGTATTCCAGACTTGCCATAATAAATGGTCCTACTGCTTTCGGGTCGTTATTACGAATTGTTTCATTTATATAATAGTCATAATCGCCGGAACGATAAACCTTCCCCCCCAACCCTGCTACCGCACAGGCCTTCGTTATAGTCACCACTCCATCTTTATCCACTTCAATGAAATTTTTCAGAAAACCTTCATAACCAGTCTTTGCTACATCCAGATAAGACGGATCGATATATCCCATACGTACGGCTTTAAACAGACTGTATATGAACATTGCCGAACAGGATGATTCCAGATAATTACCCTTGTCACCGCTTCTGTCCATCACCTGATACCATCCACCGGTCTCCGGATCTTGCAGTTTCTTTACCTGAACCGCTACATTATCCAAGATTGCAAGCAACGAATCTCTTCCGGCCTCATGCTTCGGGATAAAATCAAGCACATCTACCAACGCCATCGCATACCAGCCTAACGCACGTCCCCAACAATGTTTTGACTGTCCTGTCACCGGATCGGCCCAGCGCTCCGTGCGACTTACATCACACGCATGACGATAAAGACCATTCTTCGGATCATACGTATGACGGGCACAGGTGATAAACTGATTGATGACGTCTGCATAATCCTGCGGGCGATTATTACGGAAAGCATATTCTGCATAAAAAGGAGCTCCCATATAAAGTCCGTCCAGCCACATCTGATGCGGATATATCTTTTTATGCCAGAATCCTCCGTCTTCATTACGAGGCTGTCCGGCAAACTGGCTATAGAGCAAGTCTAATGCCTTCTTATACTTTTCATCCTTGGTCTGCTCATAGATACGAAACAGGATTTTTCCGGAATTGATACGGTCCAGACTGTAATCGGTCAATTTGTATGCAGTAATACTTCCATCCTCATGCACCATCGTATCTGCATAAGCAATTGCATAATCTCGTATTTTCTTGTCGCCATAAGTATCGTATACATCAAGCATCGCCCCCAATTCCAGTCCGTGACAATAGTCCCATTTCAGTCTGGGCTGAAAATCGAGCTGCCAGGATTCCGGGCAACGAATCATCTCCGATTCAGTCATCCGCACCGACCAAGGCAGTTTTTCATCCACCTGCTGCGCCGACAGTGAAATGGTGCTTGACATTATTATTACTAATATCAAAATTTTATAAAAAGAGCTTCGTCTCATGGTTTATTGTTTTAAGGATTATACATGCTATTTTTTCATGCTACGAAAGTAGTGTATTTCCTCCAAACAGAGTGGGATTTTTTAGTTAAGAAGGTGTATTTTTTGTTTTTCGTGCACGGAAACGACTAATTTTGTGCACGTAAACGTCAAAAATGTCCATTTTTGATGCATTAACTGATAAATTAAGAGTTTCGTTTTGGAATAAAGCGGAAAAGGTCGTACTTTTGGCACGGTTTACAACTAATACCCTCTGGGGAAACACAGTAATTTATCATTAAAAACAGAGAAAAAATAGAACAGAATGGAAGAAGTATTCAAGTACATTATCGGTCTGGGAGCGGCAGTAATGATGCCGATCATTTTCACAATTTTAGGAGTATGTATCGGCATTAAACTCCCTAAAGCGCTCAAAAGCGGTTTGTTGGTGGGAGTCGGTTTCGTCGGCTTATCTGTAGTCACAGCCCTGTTGACCAGTAGTCTTGGTCCGGCATTAAGTAAGATGGTAGAAATCTACGGATTGGAACTCGGTATTTTCGACATGGGATGGCCTTCGGCAGCAGCAGTTGCCTATAATACCTCGGTCGGCGCTTTCATTATCCCTGTTTGTCTGGGAGTAAACCTGTTAATGCTACTGACCAAAACAACCCGTACTGTTAATATTGACCTTTGGAACTACTGGCACTTCGCATTTATCGGGGCTATCGTATACTTCGCCTCCGATAGTATTTTCTGGGGATTTTTCGCCGCTATCATTTGCTACATTATAACATTGGTAATGGCAGACATGACTGCTCCTGCTTTTCAGAAGTTCTATGATAAGATGGACGGTATCTCTATCCCGCAGCCTTTCTGCCAGAGCTTCGTTCCGTTCGCGATTGTAATCAACAAGCTTTTAGATAAAATTCCGGGATTCGACAAACTGAATATCGACTCTGAAGGAATGAAGAAGAAATTCGGCCTGATGGGTGAACCGTTATTCCTGGGTATCGTGATTGGTTGCGGTATCGGAGCTTTGGGCTGTGCCAGCTGGAAAGAAGTACTGGACGGCATTCCGGGTATCCTTGGATTGGGTATCAAAATGGGAGCGGTTATGGAGTTGATTCCACGTATCACCAGCCTTTTCATTGAAGGTTTGAAACCTATCTCTGATGCAACCCGTGAATTGATCGCTAAAAAATATAAGAGTAATACAGGCCTGAGCATCGGTATGAGCCCTGCACTTGTTATCGGCCACCCGACAACGCTGGTTGTATCCCTGCTTTTGATCCCGGTTACTATCTTCCTTGCAGTGATCCTTCCGGGTAACCGTTTCTTACCGCTGGCTTCTCTGGCCGGTATGTTCTACCTATTCCCGATGATTCTGCCTATCACCAAAGGTAATGTGGTGAAATCATTTATCATCGGACTGGTAGCATTGATCGTAGGTCTGTACTTCGTAACAGAACTGGCAGGATTCTTCACGATGGCTGCCAAAGACGTATATGCCGCTACGGGTGACCCGACAGTAAATATCCCCGCCGGCTTCGAAGGCGGAGCGCTCGACTTTGCTTCCAGCCTCTTCTGCTGGGGTATCTTCCACCTGACTTACAGTCTGAAGATTATCGGTCCTGCCATCCTCGTAGCCCTTGCACTGGGAATGGCAGTCTACAACCGGATCCGCATGAAAAGAAATGATGCGAAAAACGCAGCTAACGATTAAATATAAGTATAATCCAAATAAAGATTCGAAAGATGAAAAAATTAGCAATTGCAATGATGATGGGTATCGCAGCTATGTCTGCTTCTGCCCAGGTAAATTACAAGATGCAGGTGGCTTGCAATCCGCAAGACGTGAAAACGTATGATACAAACCGCCTGCGTGGTAGCTTCCTGATGGAAAAAGTAATGGTTCCTGATCAAATCAACGTGACTTATTCCATGTACGACCGCCTCATCTTCGGTGGTGCCGTACCTGCAACAAAAGAGCTGGTACTTGAAACTATCGATCCGCTGAAAGCTAAGTATTTCCTCGAACGTCGCGAACTGGGTGTTATCAACATTGGCGGCGAAGGTATCGTAACTGTTGACGGCAAGGAATATACGCTGAACTTCAAAGATGCATTGTATGTAGGCAGAGGCAAGCAGAAAGTTACTTTCAAGAGCAAAGATGCCAGCAAACCTGCAAAATTCTATATCAACTCCGCTACTGCTCACAAGGAGTACAAAACTCAGTTGATCACCATCGACGGACGCAAAGGTTCTCTGAAAGCCAACTCTTTCGCGGCAGGAAAGATGGAAGAAAGCAACGACCGCGTTATCAACCAGCTGATTGTTAACAACGTACTTGAAGAAGGTCCTTGCCAACTGCAAATGGGATTGACTGAACTGAAACCGGGTAGTGTATGGAACACCATGCCGGCACATACTCACAGTCGCCGTGTGGAAGCATATTTCTACTTCAACGTACCGGAAGGCAACTCCATCTGCCACTTCATGGGCGAACCTCAGGAAGAACGCATCGTATGGATGCAGAACGAACAAGCTATCATGTCACCGGAATGGTCTATCCACGCAGCTGCCGGAACCAGCAACTATATGTTCATCTGGGGTATGGCCGGTGAAAATCTTGACTATGGCGACATGGATAAAATCAAATATACAGAAATGCGCTAATCTTTGCGCAGCTCTTTAGCACATATCAAGTGATCCGAAAAGCTTCATTCTTTCCTCGAAACGGAGAAGGAATGAAGCTTTCCGGATTTGTCATATTCTTCCCCCAAAGAGACCAAATTGTTACGATAATACATTACTATGTACAAATAATATGTATAATGCAACGAATTATACATGATTTTGACCAATTATTACAAAAAAAATCCAGCTGAAATACCGACCTTTGTCAGCAAATCAAAATCTATTTAAATCCATTATCATGAATGCATTTCAAAAAACAGGCGAAAAAATGACAAACTACAGATGGACGATCTGTGCGATGCTATTTTTTGCTACTACAGTTAACTATCTCGACCGCCAGGTACTATCGCTCACCTGGGATGAATTTATCAAACCGGAATTTCACTGGGATGAATCACACTACGGTACTATCACTTCCGTATTTTCTATTGTTTACGCAATATGTATGCTCTTTGCCGGTCGCTTTGTGGACTGGATGGGAACGAAGAAAGGATTCCTCTGGGCTATCGGCGTATGGTCTGCCGGTGCCTGTCTGCACGCAGTCTGTGGTATTGTAACAGAAGCACAGGTAGGACTGCACAGTGCTGCCGAACTTGCCGGAGCTACCGGAGACGTGGTGGTAACCATCGCTACTGTCAGTATGTACTGCTTCCTGGCTGCACGCTGTATACTTGCTCTCGGAGAAGCCGGTAACTTCCCCGCTGCTATTAAAGTAACTGCCGAGTACTTCCCGAAGAAAGACCGTGCTTATGCTACTTCCATCTTCAACGCCGGTGCTTCTATCGGTGCCTTGATCGCTCCGCTCACCATTCCTATTCTTGCCAAAGCTTTCGGCTGGGAAATGGCGTTTATCGTTATTGGTGGACTTGGTTTTATCTGGATGGGCTTCTGGGTATTTATGTACGATGCTCCTTCAAAGAGCAAGCACGTAAACAAAGCTGAGCTTGAATATATCGAACAAGACCAGAATGAAGCCGGTGCAGGTCCGAAAACAGAGGAGAAAGACGAGAAAAAGATGAGATTCTGGCAATGTTTCAGCTACAAACAAACTTGGGCATTTGTCTTCGGTAAATTTACCACTGACGGTGTATGGTGGTTCTTCTTGTTCTGGACCCCGTCTTACCTGAATTCCCAATTCGGTATCAAAACTTCCGATCCTCTGGGAATGGGACTTATCTTCACGCTTTATGCAATCACCATGTTATCCATCTACGGTGGCAAGCTTCCTACTATCTTCATCAACAAGACTGGCATGAACCCTTATGCGGCACGTATGAAAGCAATGTTGATTTTCGCATTCTTCCCGTTAGTGGTATTGCTGGCACAGCCATTGGGAACATTCTCTCCGTGGTTCCCCGTGATCCTGATCGGTATCGGCGGAGCTGCCCACCAGTCATGGTCGGCTAATATCTTCTCTACAGTAGGTGATATGTTCCCCCGAACAGCGATTGCAAGTATCACCGGTATCGGTGGTATGGCCGGTGGTATCGGTTCAATGATTCTTCAGAAAGTGGCAGGTAACTTATTTGTATATGCTTCCGGAACAACAATGGTTGACGGTAAAGAAGTGGAAATGACAAAAGAACTGCTGGAACAAGGAGCACAGTTTGTACACCCTGCGATGACATTCATGGGATTCGAAGGAAAACCGGCCGGCTACTTTGTAATCTTCTGTGTATGCGCAGTGGCCTACCTGATCGGTTGGATTATTATGAAAGCACTGGTTCCTAAATATAAGCCTATCGTATTGGATTAATCCGATATAATTATATAGAATAAAAAACAGGAGGGCACTCAGTATGAGTTTGTCCTCCTGTTTTTTTAACCAATTATTTATTCAAAAAGTTCCAAAAACAAAAAAGCCTCTTCTCACGAAGAAGGCTTTTTAGGTTTACTTATTCTTCATAGCCATCCTGTACCATTTTACAAAACAACTTGCACATTCAAACAATGAAGGATAGTAAACGTTAAGATGAAAAAAAGGGAAGTCTCACGACTTCCACAATTCTTCTAACCTTAAATCTAAATCTCTATGAAAAAAACGTATTGCAAAGATAGGGGTTTGTTCAACAAATAGGTGTTAATGAATTGCATAAAGAGAGAATAAAAACTAACGTCTGCAAAAATTATGCAATATTCCGGAGGCTCTCTATTAATTTTAATAAACTTTTATAGAGTGGATTACGCTCCAGCAGCGCCGGCACCCCTGTCAGCAGCATCTGTTTTCTTGCACGTGTCAAGGCAACATTCAGTTTCCGGTCAATCAGAATTCCGTCTTCTTCTGTCAGATTGGAAAGGAATTTCAACTGATACGGATAGTTCACACAGAATGAATAAATAATCACATCGCGTTCACTTCCCTGAAAACGTTCTACAGTGTCAATTAATATCTGATTCAGTTCGGGAATGCCGAGAGCTTCTATTTCCTTCTTGACCAAAGCTATCTGACTACGATATGGAGTAATGATCCCCAATGTGCGGGAGGCATCAAATGCTTCCGAGTGTTCTTTATAGACAGTTGCGGCCAGACGGGCAGCAATCTTTGCTTCCGAATGGTTTGTTTTAGCAGAAGAACCCATCGGTTCGGGCTGCGAAGGATAGAAAGACAGCCGGTTGATATTTCCGGAATCTTCCAGTTGATGCGGCAGTCCGACAGGCAGCAGCCGACCTTCATAGAAAGCTTGATTGGCGAACAGAGCCACTTCAGGGTGCATACGTCCCTGACGGCAGAGCATATCGTAAGTACGATGGGCATCGGTATGCTGACGGGCTGTGCGATACAGTCTTTCAAACAGAGAATCTTTCAAATTCTTCAGTCCGACAGCAGACAGGGCTTCATCGTATACTTCCGATTGTTCCGTATTCTGCAAGACGACAGCCGGAAGTTGCTTATGATCGCCTATCAGGATAAATTTGCCAACGCCCTCTTTTCCGTTTTCTCCTTTGGCACAAAGTATGCCCAGCAACTGAGGTTCCAGTATCTGAGTAGCCTCATCTACAATAGCCACATCGAAATGCTTCAATCGGAAAAGTTCCGGTTTGCCGGAGATAGATGCTACTGTACCGACTAATATACGACAGCGGTTAATACGTTCGCAAACCTCTGTACGACGCATACAGGTAGCAAGTTCATTCTCTATCAAATGATCCCGATAGTTCTCGTCACATGAAAGCTCGCTTCCCACACGAATGAAATCTACTTCCGGACGAATGGAAGAAAGTGCTTTACAGATTTCATCTACGGCACGGTTAGTGTATGAGAGCAATAAAATCTGGGCTCCTTCCTCTTTATAAAAGGTTTCGACCATCTTCTTCAGTGCACAAGACGTTTTACCGGTTCCCGGAGGCCCTACCAGCAGAAAATAGTCCTTTGCTGCTTTCGCTTTCAAAGCAATACGAGTAAAGTCATCGGCAGCTTCGGCTATCTGCTTATCCAATGCCACATCAAATTGCGGCTCCCGTTGAAAGAGCAGCAAATCACGACGCTCTTTTGTAGCAGACATAAAAGCATAAAGTCCCTGGTACATGCTACGGAAAGTAGTATCCATCGCATCGTGCTCAATAGCATAGAGGCTATCAGACGGAAGTACGGAAGAGTTCTGCTGGGTCGCACGCAGACGGATGCAGATTTCATTCTCGTTCAGATAGTCGATATTGCCTTTGAATACCATCTTGTTGGTGACGTTATCCGTATCCGCATTCCGTTCGTAAAGCACGATGGCATCGCCCTGACGGAAGTTAGGGAGGGTGTGCTGCGCATCATCCGCCACCGTTCTCTGAAGTTCTCCGGACGGCACCAGCAACAGGTGGGATTTATGTTCATCGGCTGCGTGATTCTCTTTAATTCTTAAATCATAGATGATCTCCCCCGATTCGCATTTCTCCGCCAAAGTGGAAAGCCATAAAGAAGCGGCTCCTGTACGTCCCTCATAATCCACATCACCGGACTTGGACGTATAAAGTTCCTTCGTTATAAAATTATAGAGTGCATAGAAGTAGCTTTTCTCTAAAGTGGAGAGAGATTTCAACTTCTCCTGGAAATTATCGATAGAAGGGCGCAGATACGTCTCCCAAAAACGTCCCGACAATCCCCGCTCGTTTAGTACCGAGGCTTTTATTTCTTCCAGTTTTTGTGCCGTATATTCCAGGCTGTTCCGCAACTGGATGCCATATTCATCCGCTACAATCCGGTTGCGCAGATCGATCACACGGCGGACCATTGCCCATGAAGGACGGGAAGGATAAAGCAACGGATAGCGTGTATAGAGCAGATAAGCCTTTACCTTCCGGTGATCCATCCCCATCGAATATTGCAGAACTGCCTGATAAAGCAGCATCTGCACCTTATTATTCTCTTTCGGTTCCACTTTTCCGCGAATCGCATATTCGTCAGCCTTTCCCGATTTCATTTCGATGAAAGAAGACATATCGCGCTGCATATAGTCGAGCCGCCCTTGCAGGCCGAGCGCTTCACATATATAAGAAGGTTCGAGCACGGCATCCGTCTTGTCCAGTTCGTAGCCGGCGGCATGAAAAGTATCATTCACCGTCTCACGGATATGATCAAAATGGAGTTTGCAGTCATCAAAGAACTGACGTTCCTTCTCCCGATCACGCAGGTCGGCACAAGCAGCCAGTTCAATCGGATAACGCCGGAAAGCTTTCTGCATACATTTCAGATAATCCACCTCCCCTTCCGCATGTATCCACTCATCGAGGAAAAGGTTGGCTATATTTCCTAAAAGCAACGGGCGTGCATTCTCTATCGGCTGAAGACGGGAAAGGAAATAGTTTGCCGGATGATGTCCATAATCACGGTAACATTCTGCCAATGAACTGATATCAAGCAGATAATCCGGTTCAAGGACAATGAACGAAGGGGTCAGAATTCCTGCTTCGTCAACAGCGACATCCAGCAAGTTGAGTTGTGCATGGCGCCAGAGCAACTGACAGGTTTCCGCAAATTCTTCATTGATCTGAGGAATATTGTAACGGACACGCAACGGTTCGTCAGCTATTTCATCCAAAGGAGTCACATACAGATACTGCTCGTCGGAATACTGGAAACAGACGCGCATCCGCTGCACCTGCTTGTGTGCTGGAGGAGCTACGATATAAGTTGCATCCGTCCGGGGAAGCAAACGATACAGTTCCTGTGGAATATCTTCCTCAAAAAGTTTACGGATGAAGAAAGCCAGCGTTTTCGCATCCCGCAGAAGGTGTTCGCGGGTAGGTTCCTGTTGTCGGTTCAGAATGGCATTGGAGGTCAGTCGGAAGGTATGCAGTCTGTTTTGCTCCGCTACAGAAAGCCCCACTTTGGCCGCTACAAAACTAATTCGTGCGGAAAGATCGGTCATCTGCAGACTACCGTTGTGCATATGTAGGCGGCAAAGCCTTTCCAGCAAGTCGCGCATCTGTTTGTAGCCAATAGTCAGCTGCAAATGATCCGCCTTACAAACGGCTAAAAGAATTTCATAAGATTCTCTTCCTTCATTTTCCATACGACAAAAGGGATATTATAAAAATTACATGTGTGTGTCAAAAGTCAGCCTCAATTGAGTTACTATCGACTTTTGACACACACTTGGGGAAACGAACGATAAATAATTGGCTTATCAGACTTTTGCCACGCCTTCTTCTTCCTCTTCTTCTTCCAACTCAGGAACTTCCTTCTTATCCTTTATCATCAGAATACTCATTTCATAGAGCAGATAAAGCGGAATAGCCACAACACTCAGTGTGAACGGGTCGCCCGTCGGAGTGATGATAGCGGCAGCTATTACGATAATGACAACTGCATGACGGCGATATTTGCGCAGGAAAGACTTATTGACGACTCCCAGCAAAGACAACAACCAAGTCACCAGCGGAAGTTCAAAAGCCAGTCCCATACAGAGAATCAGCATCATAAAGTTATCGATATACGAATTGAGCGACAGAATGTTCTCGACTTCCGAACTCAGCTGATAGGTAGAGAGGAAACGGAGTGTCAGCGGATATACCATAAAGTATCCCATAAGCACCCCGATAAAGAACATACCGGTTCCTATGGTCAAGGCTTTCCTGACTCCTTTCCGCTCATTCGGATAAAGGGCCGGATTGATAAAACGCCAGACCTCAAAGAAAATATAGGGCATAGCCGTCACTACCGACATCCAGAAAGCTGTCGACATATGTATAAAGAAAGGAGCTGCCAAATTGATATTGACAAGCTTCACCTTAAACTCCTGCGTAAAAAATTCATCAGTCAAATCGAATTTCTGACCGATAAAGCGTAGTAAGTCGTAAAATACAAAATCATTATGGCAAGGCGCCAGTATTACATGGTCGAACAAATAAGGCATCGCTACGAAATAGCCGATTGCCAATACAAACCAGACTCCGATAACACGAAAAAGTACCCGACGCAACTCATCCAAATGATCCCAGAAGGTCATTTCTGCCATTGCTTATTATTTCTTAGCTGAATCTGCCGGTGCGTCGATTTCGTCTTTTGCCTTATTGATTTCTTCTTTTGCCTCGTTCACACCATCTTTAAAGCTCTTTACTCCTTTACCTAAGCCACGCATCAGTTCGGGTATCTTCTTACCACCGAAAAGGAGAAGAATAACAAGAGCAATAATGATCCATTCAGAGCCACTAGGCAAAAAGCCTAATAATAATAAGTTTGTCATATGTTTATTAATTATAGAGGTTTATTAGTTGGTGCAAATATAAAGAAAAACGGCAGACTATAAAAGAAAAACAGGAAACTATAAACGGGAAACGGGAAATAATTTAAGTATACCCGTTATCATTTACCGCCCATTTATCCATCGTTAACCTTTATAGTCTTCCATTCACTATTCTACTACATATAATTCTGTTTTTACCGCCTGCGCTTTAGTCCTGATAGTAGACTCGCTTCACACGGTTCGAGATGCTGGTCAGCACTTCGTAAGGGATCGTCCCCAACTTATCCGAAAGTGTGGTTATCGGCAGGTCGTCACCGAAGATGACAGCTTTGTCCCCTTCCCTGCAATCGATATCCGTCACGTCAATCATACAGACATCCATACAGATATTTCCTACATAGGGAGCTTTCTTGCCATTCACCAGACAGTAAGCATTGCCACGTCCCAGATGGCGGTTCAAGCCATCGGCATACCCGATAGGAATTGCCGCAATGCGGGAAGGACGCGTCAGATGTCCCATCCGGCTATAGCCTACCGTATCTTCTCCGGGCACGTCCCGAATCTGAAGAATCGTAGTCTTAAGCGTGCTTACATTATTGATAATCGAATTGTCGATCGGGCTTACCCCATAGAGTCCTATCCCCAGACGCACCATATCAAACTGCGCACCGGGAAAACGTTCGATACCGGCTGTATTGCAGATATGACGCAGAATCTTGTGTGAGAAAGCTTCCTGCAATTCCTGCGAACCTTTCTCGAACAGTTCAATCTGCTGACGGGTGAAGAAGTCGAATTGCGCCGAATCACTTCCCACAAAATGAGAGAATACCGACCGGGGAATAACCGCATTCTGACTTTTCAGACGACGGATCAACAACGGAATTTCATCGACGGAAAAACCAAGACGGTGCATACCCGTATCCAGTTTGACATGAATCGGGAAGTTGGTGATTCCTTCTTTCTCGGCCGCCTTAATCAGTGCATCGAGCAAATGGAAGTTGTACACTTCCGGTTCGAGTTTATAATCGAACATCGTTTTGAACGATGTCAGTTCGGGGTCCATGATGATAATGGAGGAGGTGATGCCTGCTTTACGCAGTTCGGAGCCTTCGTCGGCAACGGCTACAGCAAGGTAATCTACATGATGCTCCTGCAATGTTTTGGCAATCTCGTATGATCCGGCTCCGTAGGCAGCAGCCTTCACCATACAGATCATTTTCGTCTCCGGATGGCGGAGCATGGAGCGATAGTGATTCAGATTGGCAACCATCGCACCCAAGTTCACTTCCAGAATCGTTTCATGCACTTTCAGTTCCAGTTCTTCCGATACCAGATCAAAGTTGAATACGCGGGAACCTTTTATCAGAATGACTTCCGAATGAAGGGTTTTGAAAATGCCCGATCTTAGCAAGGCGTCTGTATCGGGGAAGAAGTATCGTTCCGGCGTACCTTCGAAGCGAGCGGCACACGAAGAAATCTCCACTCCTACACCGATCAGCTTGTTGATGCCCCGGCTCTTTATCAGTTGTGCTACCCGACGGTAAAGCGTAGCCGTACTCTGCCCTGTCTCCAAAATATCCGATAAGATAAGTGTCCGTTTCAGTCCTTTCTTTTCCGAACGGCGTACCAGGAAATCCAGTGCTATATCCAGAGAAGCCAAGTCCGAATTGTAGCTATCGTTGATGAGTATACAATTATTCTTGCCTTCTTTTACTTCCAGGCGCATGGCGATCGGTTCGAGCCGTGCCATCCGTTCGGTAATCTGATCGGCAGGAGTCATCAGATAAAGACAGGCTGCCAGGCAGTTCAACGCATTTTCGATGGAAGCATCGTCTATAAAAGGAATACAGAAGATATTATCCATATCCAGATAGCGGTAAGCAATCACAGTATGATCTTCTTTCTTTGTCACCTTGCTGATATAAAGAGGGCGCTCGATATCCTTGCAGCTCCATGCAATCTCACGGGCTGTCAGCATCGACTTTGCCACACAATTACTGATCAGCTCGTTATCTCCATTATAGATCACCACATCGCAATCTTTAAAGAGTGTCAACTTCTCCATACATTTCTCCTGCAATGAGAAGAAATTCTCCTGATGGGCACCGCCTATATTAGTCAGAATACCGATAGTCGGTTTAATCATGCGCTTCAAGGCCCCCATCTCCCCCATTTCGGAGATACCGGCTTCGAAAATGCCCAATTCGGCTTCTTCATTCAGTTGCCAGACGGACAAGGGAACGCCGATCTGAGAATTATAACTGCGGGGCGAACGGACAATGCAGCGGTCCGGACTCAATAATTGATGCAACCACTCTTTCACAATGGTCTTTCCATTACTGCCCGTGATACCGATTACCGGAATCTTGAAATTCTCCCGATGAGCCTCGGCCAGCTTCTGCAAAGCTTTCAAAGGATTCGCCACGATCAAGAAATTGGAGAAATCGAGAATGGAGAGTCGAGAGTTGGGAGTAGGCTGCGCACCATCCTGCTGCATAGCATTCTCCATTTTCCATTCTCCATTCTCCATTCTCTTAAAGTCTTCTTCCGTAACCACGAAGTTGCGCACTCCCCGATCATATAGTTCGGAGATATAGCGTGCACCATTATTACGTTTGGTGGGCAAAGCAAAGAAAAGGGTTTCTTCCGGAAAGCTCAAAGAGCGGCTATCTGTAAGTAGCCAATCAATCGTCGCTTCATGCTCTCCGACACGGCGTGCACCGATATATTCGGCTATGGATTCAATCGTATATGACATAGTTCTGTTTCTTTTTGAAAGTCTAAGTACGGGTATTTTCCGTTAAGTCGTTCGATTTTTAACACTATTTGTCCTAAAAAGCGTTGATACGCTTCCGACTCCGGATGAAAAGGCTTGTGTGACAAGTCTTTAGTAATATCTTCGATGGCAGTGATCACCTGCTTCGTTTCGGCAGAAAAGAAGGCCTCCGAAAAGCGTTCCCACAAATAACGGACAGCCAACGGAGACGGATGAAGCATGTCATCGGCATAATAGCGATAATCACGCAGTTCATCCAAAACGATCTCATAAGAAGGAAAGTAGAACACATGATCCGGAAAGAGCTGTTGCAGGCGGTCGATGGCAAGCAATAAGGTCGATTTACTCAACTGGTTGGCATGCATCCCGTCACGTATATGCCGGATAGGGCTGACCGTGAACAAGACCTTCAACTGAGAATTGCGCGCCACCATACTGGTTATCAACGAAGTATATTCGTTCACAATCTCATCTACCGAAAGAATCCGGCGGTTGAAGCAGCTCTCCGGCAGTTTATGACAATTGGAGACTACCTGCCTTGTTTCTTTCTGTTCATATACATAGGCAGTGCCGAAAGTCAGCATCAGCCAGTCAAGTTCGTGGACCGAACGGTGGGCCTGCGACAAGCGAGTGTTTATCTTTTCAAGTACTTCCTCCGGCGATGACGCAGAGAACAAACCATGATGCATCGGACTATGCCAGCACTCCTTATATAGGAATAAGTCTTTCTCCTGATACACCTTCCCCTTCAATATCTCCACCAAAGCCGTAGAGACCGACAGCGGATTATAGAGAATCCCGAAAGGATTCATGTCAACGCGAAATTTATTTTCTGCCAGCAACCTGCCCATGTTCTCTGCAAAACAAGACCCCATCAAAAGAATCCGTTCCGCATGACTGACAGGCGGCAAGCCCGCCGGTAGTTCTACCTTTGTTTGAAAATCCATATATTCTCCTTCTTTCGATTGTTTCTCTCTTGCAAAAGTACGACAAAGATACGATATTCCGCTTTATTTTAATCACAAATCTATTCAAGGCTTGACAAATGGCTTTTTATGTTGTATATTTGTAGACCGAAAACAGAAAATCAATGAATAACGGATATAAAAGAATAGAAAACATGGATAAAATACAGTATCATATTACAACAAATACAGCTTATTCCTTCTCATTTTACTAAGGAATAAGACGATTGATATAGCCCAAAGGCTGCAAGCTCTATGAAGTTTGCAGCCTTTTTTGTTGCATTAATTCAATCTATTTCCTACAAAATCTCATTTTAGAGTTTCTAATAAACGGAAGACACGTCTATAATAAACGATCATCAAATTTATTAATAACGATACGAACGTTTCTGCAAGTTCATGTTCTCTTTTTTCATGCAACTTTTATTTCCCTAATAGAGATTTCATTTGATTAGTAATATTAATCCACATTTCACATAATAAAAAGAAAGTTACAGTTCTTCCGGGAACCCGACGGCACATACTTCAATATACCAACGACCGAATGCCATTCCACCCTCGTACTTCGCTTTAACAATAAGAATTTAGGTAAAAAGAAAGGGCTTCCGCTTTCTTTTTCGTATTTTTGCACCAAATTTTCTCGAATCATGAAGAATGAACCGATATATAACTTGCTAAACTCAATCAACAGCCCCGATGATCTGCGCCGTCTGGAAGTAGACCAACTACCGGAAGTATGCGATGAATTAAGGCAAGACATTATTAAAGAACTCTCCTGCAATCCGGGGCACTTCGCTGCCAGCCTCGGAACAGTGGAACTGACCGTAGCCCTGCACTACGTCTACAATACACCTTATGACCGTATTGTATGGGACGTGGGACATCAGGCGTACGGCCACAAAATCCTCACAGGACGGCGTGAAGCATTCTCCACCAACCGGAAACTGGGAGGTATTCGCCCCTTCCCTTCTCCCGAAGAGAGCGAATACGATACATTTACCTGCGGACACGCTTCCAATTCGATCTCCGCAGCCCTCGGCATGGCTGTCGCCGCCGCCAAAAAGGGAGACGACCAACGTCATGTGATAGCCATCATCGGAGACGGTTCGATGAGCGGAGGACTGGCTTTTGAAGGATTGAACAATTCTTCTACCACCCCGAACAACCTGCTTATTATCCTGAATGATAACGACATGGCTATCGACCGTAGTGTCGGCGGTATGAAACAATACCTGTTCAACCTGACAACCTCGAACCGCTACAACCAACTGCGTTTCAAGGCTTCCCGCCTGTTGTTCAAGCTCGGCATCCTGAACGATGAACGTCGCAAGGCACTGATCCGCTTCGGCAACAGTCTGAAGTCAATGGCCGCCCAGCAACAGAATATATTCGAAGGAATGAACATCCGCTACTTCGGTCCTATCGATGGCCATGACATAAAGAACCTTTCGAGGGTATTGCGTGACATTAAAGACCTCAAAGGTCCCAAAATACTGCATCTCCACACGATCAAAGGAAAAGGCTTCGCCCCTGCCGAGAAACACGCCACCGAATGGCACGCTCCCGGCAAGTTCGATCCCGTCACCGGAGAGCGTTTCGTAGCCAATACGGAAGGAATGCCTCCCCTGTTCCAAGACGTTTTCGGAAATACACTGGTGGAACTGGCGGAAGCCAATCCAAGGATCGTAGGTGTAACTCCCGCCATGCCTTCCGGCTGTTCGATGAACATCCTCATGTCCAAAATGCCCAAGCGGGCTTTCGACGTAGGTATTGCCGAAGGCCACGCCGTCACCTTCTCCGGAGGAATGGCAAAGGATGGCTTGCAGCCTTTCTGCAACATCTATTCATCGTTCATGCAACGGGCTTATGACAATATTATCCATGATGTGGCTATTCAGAATCTTCCCGTAGTTCTCTGTCTCGACCGTGCCGGACTGGTAGGCGAAGACGGTCCGACACATCACGGTGCGTTCGACATGGCTTATCTGCGTCCGATACCTAATCTGACCATCGCCTCCCCTATGAATGAGCATGAGCTGCGACGACTGATGTACACGGCACAACTGCCGGATAAAGGTCCGTTCGTACTCCGCTATCCGCGTGGCCGTGGCGTATTGGTGGACTGGAAATGCCCGCTTGAAGAAATTCCTGTAGGCAAAGGACGGAAATTGAAGGACGGAAAAGATATAGCTGTCATCAGCATAGGACCTATCGGAAATAAAGCAAGGAGTGCCATCGCCCGTGCCGAGTCCGAATCGGGAAGAAGCATCGCCCACTATGATCTGAGATTCCTCAAACCGCTGGACGAAGAACTGCTGCACGAAGTGGGCCGCACATTCCGCCACATCGTCACCATAGAAGACGGAACGATTCAGGGAGGAATGGGAAGTGCCGTACTTGAATTCATGGCCGACCATGAATATACCCCGACAGTCAAACGCATCGGAATTCCGGATAAATTCGTGCAACACGGCACGGTAGCCGAGTTATATCAGCTCTGCGGAATGGATGAAGACAGCCTGACAAAAGAATTGCTGAAGCAATGTGAACTTCTGCCCGACATGAGCAAAATAAAAGAATTAACTAACTGAAGATGAAGATAATTATCGCAGGTGCCGGAAACGTAGGCACCCACCTGGCTAAATTATTGTCCCGGGAAAAACAGGACATTATCCTGATGGACGATGACGAAGAAAAACTAAGTGCCCTCAGCGCCAACTTCGATTTGTTGACTGTCACGGCTTCTCCTTCTTCCATCTCGGGACTGAAAGAGGTAGGAGTGAAAGAAGCGGACTTGTTCATCGCAGTCACCCCCGACGAAAGCCGGAATATGACTGCCTGTATGCTAGCCACCAATCTGGGTGCCAAAAAGACTGTCGCCCGCATCGACAACTACGAATATCTTCTGCCCAAAAACAAGGAATTCTTCCGGAAACTGGGTGTAGACTCATTGATTTACCCGGAAATGCTTGCTGCCAAAGAAATCGTATCTTCCATGCGCATGAGCTGGGTACGTCAATGGTGGGAATTCTGCGGAGGCGCCTTGATACTGATCGGTACCAAGATGCGCGAAAAAGCGGAAATACTGAATATTCCCCTCCATCAACTGGGTGCGCCGGACATCCCTTACCACGTGGTAGCCATCAAACGCGGAACGGAAACCATCATTCCGCGCGGAGACGATGTCATCAAACTGCACGATATTGTTTATTTCACCACTACACGCAAATATATTCCTTATATCCGGAAAATAGCCGGTAAGGAGGATTATGCCGATGTACGCAACGTCATGATCATGGGCGGAAGCCGTATCGCCGTCCGTACCGCCCAGTACGTGCCGGATTATATGCAGGTGAAAATTGTAGATAACGACATCAATCGTTGCAACCGGCTGACTGAATTATTGGACGACAAAACCATGATCATCAACGGCGACGGTCGTGATATGGACCTGCTCATCGAAGAAGGTTTAAAGAATACCGAAGCATTTGTCGCCTTGACGGACAATTCGGAAACGAACATCCTCGCCTGTCTCGCCGCCAAACGTATGGGAGTGGAAAAGACGGTAGCGGAAGTAGAGAATATCGACTATATCGGCATGGCGGAAAGTCTCGATATAGGCACGGTCATCAATAAGAAAATGATTGCCGCCAGCCACATTTATCAGATGATGCTGGATGCCGACGTATCCAATGTCAAATGCCTGACGTTTGCCAACGCCGATGTGGCTGAATTTACCGTACCCGCCGGAGCAAAGATTACTAAAAACTTAATCAAGGACCTGGGATTGCCCAAAGGAACAACCATCGGAGGTATGATCCGCAACGGCGAAGGAGTGCTCGTAACCGGAGATACGCTGATTCGTCCCGGAGACCATGTCGTTGTATTCTGCCTGAGTATGATGATCAAGAAGATTGAGAAGTTCTTTAATTAAGTAATAGGTATTAGGTAATAGGTAATAACCGTAGCAGCTTGTACTTGACATTATATCTGATACTTGGCGCATAATACTTAATACTTAATACTTAATACCTATTACTTATTACTTAATACCTATTACTTAAAAAATGATTAATTCGAGGATGATATATCGCATCATGGGGTTTCTGTTACTGATAGAAACGGCTATGTTAATGTGTTGCGGTGGTGTTTCACTATTTTACAAGGAAGATGATTTAAACAGTTTTCTGCTTTCATCAGCTATCACGGCCTTTGTAGGTGTGATTATGCTTGCTATCGGAAGAGGGGCCGAGAAGTCACTCAACCGCCGCGACGGATATGTGATTGTCAGTGTAGCCTGGATCGCTTTCTCCTTTTTTGGAATGTTGCCCTATTATATAGGCGGGTATATTCCAAGTCTCACCGATGCCTTCTTCGAGACAATGTCCGGCTTCAGCAGTACCGGTGCCACCATCATGAATAATATAGAATCTATGCCTCACGGAATTCTTTTCTGGCGGGCAATGACTCAGTGGATTGGTGGCCTGGGAATTGTATTCTTTACGATTGCCGTCCTTCCGATTTTTGGTATGGGAGGTATTCAAGTATTTGCCGCCGAAGCCAGCGGGCCGACTCATGACAAAGTACATCCCCGTATTGGTGTTACCGCCAAATGGATCTGGGGCATCTATGCCGGTATGACGGGGACATTGATTATATTACTGGTATTCGGGGGCATGGGACTTTTCGACAGTATCTGCCACGCTTTCACCACGACCAGTACAGGTGGGTTCTCCACCAAGCAGACAAGTATCGAATATTACCACTCGCCTTACATAGACTATGTAATATCTGTTTTCATGTTCCTCTCGGGAGTCAACTTCACGCTATTATTGCTGATGTTCAATGGAAAAATAAAGAAGTTTATCCATGATGCCGAGCTGAAGTTTTATTTTATGTCTGTTGCCTTTTTCACGATTTTCATAGCAGTCTGGCTTTATCAGACCAGTTCGATGGGAGCGGAAGAGGCATTCCGTAAATCTCTGTTCCAAGTAATCTCCCTACAGACTTCAACCGGTTTTGCCACTGCCGACTATATGCTCTGGCCTTCCATTCTCTGGGGCTGTCTTCTTATCGTTATGATAATGGGCGCTTGCGCAGGCAGTACGACAGGTGGTATCAAATGTATCCGCATGGTTATCCTCTTCAAAGTTGCCAAAAATGAATTTAAACATATTCTGCATCCCAATGCAGTATTGCCCGTACGGGTGAATAAACAGGTGATCTCCCCCTCTATCCAGTCTACCGTACTGGCATTTACATTTTTGTATGCAATCATCGCCATTATCAGCATTCTTGTCATGATGGGCTTCGGAGTGGGATTTCTCGAATCTATCGGAACGGTCATATCAAGTATAGGAAACATGGGACCGGGACTCGGCACGTGTGGCCCTGCCTTCTCATGGAGTGAATTGCCTGATGCAGCCAAATGGTTGCTCTCCTTTCTGATGCTTCTCGGACGTCTGGAGTTATTTACGGTATTGTTGCTGTTCAGTTCGGACTTCTGGAAAAGAAATTAAATCGAATATCATACATAAAAAAGGTGCCGACTATTAGCCGGCACCACCATACACCAATTCAAACCTTTCTTATCTAAAGAAATATTATATTTTTCTCAGAACAATCTTTCTTACTACTGGCTTGTTGATTTCGTAGATCTTGGAAATCAGAACATCCATCTCTTGTTCACGTGCGTCGCGAATTTCTTTAAACATCATCTTTGAATAAAGATCCCGACGTCCTTTCAACCACATGTTCTTCTCTACATTTTCATCCATCACTTCAATAGCCTTTCTGTCATTAGCAAACAATAAGCCTTTTTGTTGAAAGAAACCAAACTGGCACCACGCATATTCTCTAAATGTTCTTTCAAGTTCCCAACGATACTCATTGAGGTGCATAATAGTTAATGCCTGCTGGTATTGTGGAGTTTTAGATTCTGCAGCTAAATTTATACCCTTTGCCAAATCAGCAGCATCCCAGGTTCCTATTTCCTGATCGTCAATCAACAGTTTATATTGCCCCTTCAAACCGGTAACTTTCAGCAACTCAGTATTCATCTCTTCCATAAAAGGAACTTCTTTTATAACTTCTGCCTGACTCTTCTTAGAACCCCAGCCTCGTGCAATAGTATCCAAAGGATATGGTAACGCCTCTGCCAGATAATCAAAACTAATATCTTTACCTATTTTCTTAATATTTGAGATGGTACAACCTTCTGCCTTCACTGCTTGCTTCTTATTTGCATTGATTTCCATGTTGGCCACATCTTTACCAGCAAAACCTTGTGCTTTCAAGAAAAGATAAGCCATCACCATATGACCGTCATTGTCCGGATGGATACGATCGTTACCACAAAGAGTAAAACTAGGATCTTTTTGTTGAAGTTCCTGATTTATAGCTACCATAGGCGCATTCCAATCTGTAAATTCCCAACCATTTCTTGCAGCAGATTCTCTTTGATATTCTATAATTCTCTTAATAGTCTCATTTTTTTTCTTAAAGACCGTATTATCCTTTATTTGCGCAGTTTCATCATAAGGAGAAGTTCCCGTCATTACGATACGAGTATGTGGCAACTCCTTGAAACGTTTTTCCATCTGCTGGAAGTTCTTGATGCTTTCCTGATACTTCTGTTCACCAAATTCTTTCGCATTATCACCATTATATTCATAATAACCGGAATCATTCATACCGAAAGTCACCATCAATACAGTAGGATTTTTGCTAAAAATGTCACCATCCAAACGTTTATTCATATCATACGCTGTATCACCACCAATACCTCCATTGAATACACGAATAGGCATATTCGGGAAGCGGGTCATGTAATACAACCAGATAAATGAATGGTAACGACCACCATCCGTAATACTATTTCCTAAAAACACAGCTCTGTCACCTTCCTTAAAAGGTTTCACGGTCTGAGCAAACGCAGTAGTATATGCCATGCAAACTGCTGCAACTAATACTAAAAACTTTTTCATGTTATCAATCTATATTTTACAAATACTGTTAATCTACTATGAGGGATAATTTAATAGTATAAACTAAAAATTTTATCACCATCTGCTTTCTTTTTATTTTAAATTCTTCATTTTAAAATAAGAAAACTCTGCCGGTACATCCTTATCTCCATAATGTAGTAATCCCGGACGCTGCACTCTATCCCAACGAATCAAGGATTTACCCTTGAAAGGGGTATTCTGCACAGATTGCCATGTTTTTCCATCCAGACTTTTATAAAAGTGGAATATACACCCCTGTTCAACTTCCAATTTCAAATATATCTCTTTACTTGCAAAAGCTGAATCATAAAGTACTGACTCAATATCGTCTTTCACCACTTTCAAAATAAGTTTATCTCCTTCAATTCCCCAAGCAATCAGGTTTTTATCATCGCCATACAAGGTCAATCCTTTCAGCCCTTTGCCTGTGTTTATTACTTTCGTCTCACAGCTATACTGTGGAGATTGAGGACGTAAACATAATGCTGTACCATATTTATTGTTATTCTTTGGAGTACCGGATAAAAATAACTTTCCTTTCTTTAGCACAGCGTGTATATCTGAATAAGGATAATTCCACGTCCAATCAACTTTCAATTGATTCCCTTTAAAATTATCTTCAAAATCAGAGAGAGGCTCTTGCTTTGTACCGACAAAAGGTATAGGCTGTTCAGCTATAGCCAAATTCCCAGTCTTGAAACGCACCCAATGATCATCCGTCATTTCCATTTCTTGCAAAATCGGTTGACGCCCGGTAAAGAAACCATCTCCCTTCAAATAAGCGTGACACATATAAAACATACGACCATCAGATGTTCTCACCACAGTACCATGACCACATGATTTATAATCTCCTTCTCCGCCGTGAAGAATGGGGTTTCCAGAATATTTTTCATAAGGTCCACCATAATTCCTTGCACGTGCTACATACACATCATAGTCACTAGAAGGACCACAACATCCATGGGCAGCGTATACTATATAATAGTAGTCGCCTTCTTTAAAATGGTACTGTCCTTCCATACCGATTCCCTTTTCATCTACTAAAAGAGTAAAAGGTTCACCATCCAAATGCAAACCATCAGCGGACAGTTTACATCCTAACAATTCTATCGGACGCGTATCCAAACCATAAGCTTTCCAACTGATATACAACTGCCCGTTATCATCATAAATAAATGCATCGATAGCTTCCTTTCCATACTCTACAATCGGACCATGATCGGTAAATTCATGTAAAGGAGAATCAGACGTAGCTACTCCGATATATGATATCCCGGTACTTTTTTGGCGGGCAGTATAATAACAGTAAACTTTATTATTATGATAAAACAATTCTGGTGCCCAAAATGAATTAGAAGTCCAGGACGGTTGCTTGGTAAAAACATGCCCTACCTGTTTCCAGTTTACCAGATCCTTCGAGGTAAACATTGGATAAAAAGGCGCCCATTCCGAAGAGGTACCCGTAGCATAATATGTATTTTCAATCCGAATGACGGAAGGATCGGGTACATCTCCCCGAATCACAGGATTAGTAAAATAGCTTTTTTCTTGCGCTACTATTTGTAGCGCAAGAAAAATACTAAACAGAGAGAGTCCTATCTTCTTCATGGAATATTTCTTTATTTTTTAGACGGGTCATATACGGCAACTGCTACACGCGAATCAGCACAGCCATAATACAAGAACCATTTTTGATTGTGGAATACAAGTCCTTCAATAAATACTGTTCCAGCAGGATATTGTCCGCTCTTCTCAAAATCGGACTCCGGCACGTAGAATGGTTTATCCAGACGGTCGATCAACTTAGTCGGATCTTTTGCATCAAACAATGCTTGTCCGGCGCAATAAGAATTTGCTGTATAAAGTGTATCGCCTTCTGCACCGGCTTTATTTTTGCCATTGTACATTAACAGAATCCCTTTATCGGTGATGATAGCTGGAGGACCACATTCCGTCAAGGAGCTATCGAACTTGCCACCTCGTGGAGTAATTACTTTCAAGAGGTCACCGTTCTCATCCAACATCGGTTCCCAGTTGACCAGATCTGTAGAAGTTGCTACGTTCACAAACTTTTCTCCCCAATACACCCAATATTTTCCATCAATTTTAGCAATCACTTGTTTACCATCTACCAATTTTGTAACAATAGAAGCTGATTTGGAAAATTCATCAAAAAAACGTCCGCCATATGCTTTTGCAAAAGCCGGACCATATTTTTCCCATATCTGAAGATCACGAGAAGTAGCTACGGCAAGACGGGCCTGCTTACGATTCCATTGTGTATAAAGCATTACATAAAGGCCATCCTCTGTCACAGCAACTCGCGGATCTTCACACCCCCCTGGCCATTCCAATTCTTTCTGGTTATCATCTGCCGGATAAAATACAGGAACAGTCATCCGGTTAAAATGCAAACCATCATCAGAATAAGCATACCCTAAGCGAGAAGTGCGTGAACCAATTCCTACCGCCGAATTATCTTCCGCCCGATAAAGTACTACTACTTTTCCATCGTAAATGGTAGCTGCCGGATTGAAAGTATCACTTGCTTCCCAAGCAACAGAATCCTGTCTCATCGGACAATAAAATACAGTAGATGTATCCGGTGAAATGATCGGATTAACTCCCGCAGGACGTTGAAATTCGGTCCATGCCCAATCGGGGAATTCTGTTGTTTGCTGCTGTTTCTCTACACACGAAGTTGCTAATGCGGCAACAATCAGTAAATAGCTTATATTTTTAAAGTTTCTCTTCATTGTGGGTAAGAGTTTATTGTTGAACTTGAATTATTGAATTAAAGATTAAGGGAAAGAAGGTGGAACAACTTTAGTACCCCATTTCATGTCAGGCTTGCTCGAAGTGACATACTCTATCGTAGCGCCATTACTCAGCAGATCCCAATCAATCCATGTACTTTCGTAAAGCTTGCCGTCCAGCTTCATGGATTTGATATAGATGTTTTTCTCTGATCCGCCCTTAATAACGATATTACCTTTTTTGAGGTGTATCTTCACGGATGAGAAAATAGGTGTATTGACTGTAAAGCCACCCACACCGGGAATTTCGGGATAAAGTCCAATACAAGCAAATACGTACCATGCTCCCATGGTGCCCAAATCGTCGTTTCCGGGTAATCCGTCAATCTTGCTTGAATATTGCTCATTCAAGACTCTATTAACAATCGCTTGCGCTTTATACGGACGACCGATCCAGTTGTACACCCAAGGAATATGGAAACTCGGTTCATTGCCGGAAGCAAACCAAGCATCATTATATCCTGCATCCAGACGAAGGAAGAAATCATCCAAACGTTTTTCAGCTTCTTCTTTACCACCAATAATATCGACCAAACCTGCAATGTCGTATGGCACCATCCAGAAATAATTCTTATATGTCGACTCACGGAAGTCTTCACCTAACGACTTCCATGACCCGTCGGGATTGCGTGATTGCAGCCAACCCGTTTCCGGATTATATAAATTCTTCCATGAACGGGCAAAGTGGAAATAACGCCAACTGGCAAACTCGTGTCCTACAGCATACAAGGCAAACCGTCCGATGGCAAAATCGGCAGAAGTATATTCCAGTTGGATAGAGGCATTATAGTATCCTTTATCAAGATATTGTCTCAATCCCGGACGAGTTTCTATGTCTTGTGACTTCGAGCCGGGTTCTTCGGCACCTTTTCTCATGATCTCGAAAATCGGCTTCGGGTCATAATTACGTGCACCGAAAGCATAGGCATTCGCTATCAGAATCGGAGTAGGATCTCCCTGCATCACTCCCGTTTCAATGTTTGCCATCACCCAACGAGGAAAAGAGCCACCCGACTGTTCGGCAAATAATTGATGAGAGATTACGATATCAGAAGCCGTCTCCGGATCAAGCATCGACAACAATTGTATTTGCGTACGATAGGTATCCCAGTTGCTGAAAGAGGTATAATGCTTGGAACGGGTTTTATGTACTCTGAAATCGGCTCCCATATACTCGCCATTCACGTCGCTACATACATTGGGATGAGCAAATGAACGATACAAATGAGTGTAAAATTGAGTAATTCGGTCCGGATTGGTTCCTTCTACCTCCATCATACCCAGATAATGATTCCATTTAGCTTCCGCTTGATTTTGTATTTTCTTAAAGTCCCATCCTGCATTCTCCGCTTTCAAGTTTTCACGAGCATTATCAATAGAAACGTAGGAAACACCTATTTTATATTGGACGTTTTTCTTTTTACTCACGTCGAATGTAAAATAGACGCCCGAGTATTCGCCTTCTGCAAAAGTAGAGTTGGGCTTAAGTTCATTTCTTTTCCATATTCCCGATTCAACAGCATCGGTATCAAATTCAGCTACGAAATAAACTTTATAGGGAGTAAGGAGACCACAAAAGTTTCCGCCTTCGGCATAACCTTCACATTTGTTGGGTGCTGTGATCACTACGGCAGCTTGCTCTATCGGAGTAGCTGAAAGACCGCCACCTATGATGACCGTGCCGAATTGCTGGTCTGCCGGATATTCATAATCTGCCATACCCGTTCTCTCGGTCACTGTCAACTGTGCTTTGATATCTTCCTGTACCATCGTCTCATAATAGCCAGCATGCCCTTTCTCTTCTGACAGATTGATTCGATAATCCAATATGTTATTGGGGGATACCTTCAACTTTCCTTTGACGGGGAAGGTGGGGAAATTCCCCATGTGTTCACACCCCGCACCACTCAACTGATTGATGACAAATCCGGAGCTTTTGGAAAAATAGGAAGGGGTAAACTGCACCATTCCATAAGGATAAGTAGCCCCCGGATAAAGATATCCGGAGGTGAGACCAACACCTTTTGTCCCAATCAATGTATTAACTTTAGAGGCGTAATCGCCTGTAGAAGTCTGCGCTGCAATTGATCCTGCTACGAAAGCAAATGCAAATAACAGACTAAATAAAAAATTATGCTTCATTCTTAATATTCTTTATTGTATTACCTGTCAGACTTGATCGTTCTTCATTACTTGTCTTTTTTAGATAACGAGAAGGGAGCCGCATACTTAGTAGTACATCTTTCCTTATTAGGCTGACTACCCATCTCAAACTTCAACACGCCACCATCTGAAATATCATTGTAGCGAATAAAGTTCTTATCCAAAAGTCTGCCGTTCAATGTAGCTGACTGAATGTACAAGTTCTCTTTACTATTCTCAGGAGCTTCAATCACAAATTTATTACCGTTTTCCAACGTAATGGTAGCTTTCTTAAATAACGGACTACCGATAACGTACTCATCCGTGCCCGGACAAACGGCATAAATGCCCAATGAACTCAAGATATACCACGAAGACATACCACCTTGGTCCTCGTCTCCCGGATAACCTTTCTCTGTCGAATTATACAATCTTTCCACTATCTGACGTACCCAATACTGCGTTTTCCAAGGTTGACCGGCATAGCAATATAAATAAGGCATGTGCTGAATCGGTTGGTTTCCGTGAGCATACTGTCCCATATTTGCCAGTTCCATTTCTTTCATTTCATGGATGATCCCGCCGTAAGTTCCCGGTTTAATCGTACCAGGCAAAGAGAACACAGAATCTATCTTAGTCGTAAACTTCTCATCATCTCCAAACAAATCAATCAGACCTTGTACATCATGGAATACAGACCATGTGTAATGCCAAGCATTACCTTCACAGAAAGGTCCGCCCCACTCCAACGGATCAAACGGTTCCTGCCATTTACCATCTACCCCTTTACCACGCATAAAGCCGATAGACTTATCAAATACGTTTCTATAATTATACATTTGGCGAGCAAAGACTTCCTGATAATGCTTATTACCGATCATTTTAGCTAATTGATATCCGCAAAAATCATCGTATGCATATTCCATCGTCTGAGCGCTTGATCCCATTGATTGCGGATAAGGTACATATCCTAGTTGGAAATATTCTTTCCAGAATCCACGTCCGTTGGCACCTCCCCAAGGACCTTTGTTCATTGCTTCGTGAGCGTATGCCTCCAACGCTTTTTCCGGATCGAAATCGCGAATGCCTTTAGCCCATGCATCTGCCAACAATGAGATAGAGTGATTGCCCAGCATACCTCCGGTTTCACCCGGTGAAGACCATGAAGGCAACCAGCCGCATTGTTCCTGTGCAGCAAGAAGTGCATTCATATAGCGTCCTTGCAACGTAGGATGAAGGATATTCGTCAACGGGAACTGTGAACGGAATGTATCCCAGAAACCATTATCGGTATACATATAGCCGTCATAAATTTTACCATTATAAGGACTGTAATAATACGGATCACCATTGTCTTTACGTTCGTAAAACTTACGAGAGAATAAGTTAGCACGGAAAAGGCAAGAGTAGAAAGTCTTCATCTGTTCGTCTGTACAGCCTTCTACCACAATTCTGTTCAGCACTTCATTCCATGTCTTCTGACCGCGAATTTTGGTTGCTTCCAATTTTTTATCCTTACCCAATTCTTTGTTTAAAGTAACCAAAGCCTGTTCGGCACTGATGTAAGAAGAGGCCGCCTTTGCCTGTACTTTCGATCCTTTTTTGAATTTGATAAAAGCACCATATCCTTTTCCGGCACCATCAACTTTTTTCGGGAATACTTCATCTTTCTGATTTTCCCATGTACCATAGTCTTCGAATGGTTTATCGAACTGGACTACGAAGTAATTGCGGAAGGATTTCGAATCGTTCACAAAACGCTGATTATTCACCCAACCTGAGATTTGTCTTTTCTCCGGGTCGATATTTATCTCACTCATAGCCGTATATCCATCAAGCACCAAATATGCATCTCCGGTAACAGGATATGAGAAACGTAAATGGACGCCACGGGTAGTTGGAGCCATCTCGGTAGTGATGCCATTATCAAATGTCACCTTATAATAATGAGGCTTCGCAATTTCATTGGCGTGACTGAATTTAGTAGCACGCGCATCTTGATTAACTACCAGTTCTCCTACCATCGGCATGAATGAATATACTGCATAATCGCTCACCCATGGACTACATTGATGAGACTGGCTGAAAGCACGTATTTTATCGGAAGCATACAGATACTTGAATCCATTCCCATTCTTACCAGTCTGCGCAGACCACATATGCATGCCATAAGGCATACCTGTCGTAGGATAAGTATTTCCATAGCTCAAGCCAAAATTAGAATCGGTGCCCTGCAATGTATTCACATACTGCACCAAGTCCTTCAGCTGAGCATTCATTCCAGCTGAATACAACAAAAAGATAATTAAATAAACTAGTTTCTTCATGGATTAATGTTGAATATATAATTAGTAAGTTTTATCTTCTATCTTATGACGAACAAATATAGGATAACCACTAAAATAAGCTCTTAAAAAAGTAAAAGAGAATAATGTTTTAGTCGCAAACATTATTCTCTTTTTAAAGGTCTGTTGGTTATTTAGAAACTTAACTGAACTCCAAAATTCACGACTCGTTGATTCATATAAGCATCACCTGCTGTATTGGTTTTAATTTCGGGATCTTGCTGATATTTATCATAACTTGTCCATGTAAACAGATTATATGCATTAACATAGAAACGGATATTATCAACAAACTTAGGTAACACAGTTTTAGGAAGCTGATAACCCAAATCTATTGTCTTCAGTCGGATATACCAAGCATTAATTAACCAGAAATCAGACATATAAGTACTAGCACTATTAATTGTTGAAGGATTGCTTGTTAAACGTGGGAATTCAATACCCTCGCCCTTTTCATATTTCTCCTGCGTCCAACGTTTCTGATGTATTGGTTGGAATTGACTTTTAAATGATTCGATACCTGTACCATTGATAGCAAAGCTATAATCAAATGATCCTTGAAATAGCACATTAAAGCTAAACCCTTTCCAGTATCCACCAAAAGACCATCCCAGTGTTGTAGAAGGCAAGTTTGGCTTACCAATAGCACCTTTATCAAAATCATCAATAGTTCCATCATTATTTAAATCAGCATACTTCAAGTCACCAGCTTGAACAGGAATATCTGTATAAGGAACAGCTGGAGCATCCTTTGCACCTGATTGTATTTTTACTATATCCTCAGGTGTATAATAACCAACCCATTTATACCCAAACGGCTGATTTAATGGTTTACCTGTTTCTGCCAACCAAGAATATTTTTGCTGAGCTTCTGCTTTGTATTTTACTTTGTTTTTTGCATAAGAAAATACTACATTTGTATTGAAATCAAAATTTCCAAAACGATCCTGATAGCTAATTTGCCCGTCAAAACCCTGATTTATAGTTTCGGCTATATTATTCGGAGAATGACCTATACCTATAATTACCGGGATATCGCCTCTTGAAACTAATTGATCATATCGTTTATCATGAAAGTAATCAACTGTTAGTGAAATCTTATCAAATAAATTCATATCCAACCCAACATCAAATTTCTTCGCTTTCTCCCAAGTTACATGTGGAGTACCTAAATCACCTTCTTTATAGGAGGGAGTTTGCCCTGGATAATCACCAAAATAATAACCATCTCCAGTTTGATATACTTGATTATACAAATATCTATTACCGGATGTTACATCCGAACCAACAACACCGTAAGAAGCCCTAACTTTTAACAATTGAATATTCTTTTCTAACCAATCTACATCCTTAAAAAAACTTTCTTCTGAAATAGCATAACCAACACCGACAGCGGGGAAAAATCCAAAACGATTATCCCGTCCAAAACGGTCCGTCCCATTATATGCCATATTCACATCTAGTAAATATTTACTTTTATATTTATACCCTAACGTTAAAGTATATCCTTCAAAATTTGCTGGAACACCACCAACTGCACCATCTTTCTCATTAGTTGTACTCTGACGGTTATAAAGGAACATTGAACTTATATCATGATCTTCGTTGAAAACACGAGCATAATTCAATGATGCCTGAATATTCAAGTCTTTCGTAGCCTTCTCAGTACCGCTTGTTATAGCATACGTACCATATTCATACACATTATTAGGATTAATAGTATATACATCCGTAGACGAATTATAGCGATAAGTAGGATAACTTGACCGATGTGCTTGACGATTATTCTCATCTATACTTGAATAAGCTAGACGAAAATTTGCCGCAAGTCCTTGTGTAAGGAAATCCATTTTCCAAGTAGCCCCATACAAGATATTGTTATCATTACGGCGTGTACGTTTGTATCCTTCATTTGCTAACCGTGCATTTAGCGTTGGTTTATATCCTTCAGTATCACTTAAATAAGCATAAGTACCATTAGGATTCATAACAGGAGCCGAATAAGGATGCATTTTTGAAAAATCATATATTTCTCCTGTTGCATTCATATTACAAGGCTCATTAATGTTCATAAATCTCGATGAAACATCCAAGCGCATATTCAAATTGTCTGTTACATCAAAATCTATATTGGTACGATAATTGAAACGCCGATAAAAATAATTTGAATTAACACCGTTATCTTTGCTACCGAAGTCTTTAACCATTCCATTTTGTGAAAAGTATCCAGCAGAAACAAAATACTTCAATCTCTTTGAACCACCAGAAATATCAACATTTACATTTTCCTGAAAAGCGATCTTTTTGAAGATTTCATCATACCAATTAACGTCAGGATGACCATAAGGATCTGTATGATCTCGGAAAGCAATCAGATCACTTTCATCAAATTGCGGTTGCATACCATCATTAGCATAAGCTTCATTAACTAACTGGGCTGTTTCAAAAGAATTCAAGAATTTAGGAGTACGAACAGGAGTTTGTATACCACTTTCTAAACGCACGTTGATTTGAGGTTTTCCTTCAAGACCTCTTCGTGTTTTAACAACTAATACACCGTTTGCCCCTTTAATACCGTAGATAGCTGTTGTAGAAGCATCCTTCAATATTGAAATACTCTCAATCTCATTCACATTAATCTGTGATAACTGCTCGTAGGTATATTGCACATCATCAACAATAATCAATGGTTTATTGCCATCATCATTCAAAGAACTTACTCCTCGAATAAAAAAGTCAGAAGCATCTTTACCTGGCTGCCCAGAAGTTTGCTGGCTGAAAAAGCCCGGCAATTTCCCTGTTAATGCATTTTGTAAATTACTAGTTGGAACATTACGAATTTCTCGTGCTTGTATTCCACTTACAGCACCTGTCAGTGTTATACGTTTTGCCTTTCCATAAGCAACTACCACCACCTCATCTAAACTTGTTTGGTCTGGTGTCAATTCCACATTTAAATCACGCTGAGCATTGATTTTAACTTCATACTTTTTGAAGCCAACATAAGTGAACTCAAGTATTTCACCTTTATTTACTTGCAGCTGATAATTACCGTCAAAATCAGTAATAGTACCAATTGTTGCATCCTTTACTTTTACATTTACTCCCGGAAGTAATTCACCATCGGTAGAAGAAACCTTACCTTTTACTGTCAACGACTGTCCGAAGGCCAATGTAAACAGATTTATACTTAATAATATTAATAATAGTCTTTTCATATCATATTACCAATTCGGGTTTTGAACCATGTTTTTATTCTTATTAACTTCTGAATATGGAATCGGATAGAAGTAACGTTTTATATCGAATATCGTAGATAGCACATCTATTTCATTATAAGTTAACGAACTTCCACTAACTTGAATAGCCAATCCTTTTAGAGGACTTTTGAATATATCCTCAGCGATTCTCCAACGGCGAATATCCCAATAGCGTTGTTCTTCAAATGCCATCTCTATACGACGCTCGTTTTGGATAACACTACGCATCTCAGCCTGTGACATAGATTTTTTCAGACCATACATTTCATCATCACCCGGTTCAATTCCTACCCGTTTTCTCAAACTAATAATAGCATTATAAACATCATCAGAAGGAGATGACAGATATTCATTCAAAGCTTCAGCATAATTCAGTAAAACCTCTCCATAACGATACATTACCCATAAATGAAGCATATCACCATCATAATCCGTTCTATTTGCATCATATTTCCCCATAAACTTACACATATAATAACTCGTTTGACTATATTGCGCACCGCTTGGGTTATGAGTTCCCCCCTGATATGTCTCAAGTTGTTTTCCTAACCAAGTGGAACCATTATGTAATATTGTATAATTCAAACGTGCATCACGATCCACATACGGATTATTCATCGGATTATATGCATATTTACTATCCCCGGGCATCTTACCATCCTTCATAGGGAATGATTCCACCAAGTTCTGAGTTGGATTCGTACGTCCAAAGCCTAAAGCATTTCCACTGAACCCTAATGGTCCGTTTTTCGTTTCAATATTCTTGTTTTTGCCAGTCTGTCGGAAGAAAATCAATTCTGGATTATTAGATTTATCATAAAAATTCAAGAATATGTTACGATAATCGGACGTAAGCCCTAAAGTTCCTGAACCTTCCGGTCCAAATTGAGTAATTATTTCTTTAGCGGCCTCAGCAGCAAGGTTCCAACGATTACGATCATAAGTAGCATATCCTACAAGTTCATTTCCTGGTTCTATTGTTCTTTCATTAAATAATGGGCTGGCTGCATACAATAATACTCTTGCTTTCATCGCCATACATGCCTCCTTAGTAGGAACGTGAGCATAATCACCAGCATCATTCATAGGTAAAGATCGTAGATCATTCTTAATGTCATCCAATTCATCTATAATATAATCAATGCATTGAGCAAACGTATTTCGAGGAAGTTCTATATCATCACCCAAAACATAGACATTATCACCGATTAAAGGAATACCGCCATAACGTTTCACCAATTCAAAATAAAAATGAGCTCTCAAGAAGCGTGCTTCAGCTTTCATACTAGAATTTAGTGGTTTGACTTCACCTAAAGCATTTGTATATTTCAAATTGAAAGGAACAACATCAATATTATTGATAACAATATTCGCTTTGCGGATTCCTGTATAAAACTCGCCCCACTCCATATCTGCAACACGTGTTACTGCAGAATAACGCCCCATGAAAAGTTTATATACATCCGGATCACTGCTATCTATAGAAATCGCATCATCCGAAGCAGCATCCAAATAGTCACCTCCAACACGGTTATTTCCATCATATAAGTGGTCTAGATAAATATCATTAAGAAAGCGTTTTGCCTGTATACCAGCCGAATCCACTCTCGAAAACACATAATCAAGTGTAAATTTCTCCACAGGCTCTGTCTCGTATCCATCGTTACAAGCTGAAGCTATGAACAATAAACCCACTCCTAAAAAAGTTAAATATTTATTTCGTATCATATTATAATTCTTTAAAATCTAACATTAATACCTGTGCTAATGCAACGTTGTATCGGATAACTAGTAAAACCGACCTCAGGATCAACTAAATCGCAAGCAGACTTCGTTAATAGATTCTGCCCATTAACAAATATCTTCACGCGTGTTCCTCCTAGATAGTTACGACAAAATGAATCAGGTAAGTTATAGCCCAAGGAAATATTCTTCAAACGGATAAAATTTCCTGATCGTAGCCAAAATGAAGAATTCCAACCATTACCCTGATTATATTTGCTCCCCCCGGCAGTCAATCTAGGTAAAGTCGCTGTTTCCGCTGTTTCTGGCGTCCAACGATCTAACATATTTTCATAAGCTTGCCCATATTGTTGATTACTAGATTGGAAACCTTCCAACAAAGTCCAGTCATTCAACATCAACTCCCGATTATATGCTCCTTGCCAGAACATCGAAAATTCCAATCCTTTCCATTCAAACCCTAAGTCAATTCCAAAGTAAGAATAAGGTTTATCTCCACCAATCACAGTACGGTCGAATTCATTAATCACTTTATCACCATTCATATCCTTGTATTTAATATCACCAGGCTGAATATTATTAAATCCATCGATCACAGGACTATTTTCAATTTCTTCTCTGGATGTGAAGAATCCTTCTGCAACTAAACCGTAAATAGCACCCACAGGACGCCCAGTCTGACGCAAATATTCTTCTGGAACTTTTTGTTCATCCATATACAATAGTTTACTTTGCTCACTACTCCAATTAGCAGAAACGTAATAATTAAAATCTTTGATACGATCTTGATAAGTCAAACTCAACTCTCCTCCGAATCTACGCACTTTACCTATGTTTTCAGTAGGATAATTTTGACCTATTATTTCAATGCTTTTGCCTCTTGATTGCAACAAATCAAAGTATTTATCATTATAATAATCTGCCGTCAGTTTTAATCTATTGTTAAACAATGCCAAGTCGATTCCCAGATTCAATTTATAAGCTTTTTCCCATGTCAGAAAAGGGTTGGCCAATGGAGAGTTTTCAGTTGTAATATTACCAGCCCCTAAATTTGTTCCTAAAGGATACCCTGTAGCCACATTAGATGAGAAAGTTTGCTGATATGTATAATAACCAGTATTGTCTAATCCATTACCTGTTTTACCGAATGTCCCACGTATCTTAAATAGGTTCATCCAATCAACATTTTCCATAAAGCTTTCTTTGTTCATATCCCATCCAAGTCCAAATGCATAAAAAGTACCCCATCTTCTATCCGGAGCATAGCGATTATAATAACTTTCACTCATCGCTATCTGTGCAAAATACTTGTTTGCATAATCGTATGAAACATCAGCAATAATATTAGAAGGCAACTGAGGCAAATCATAATTAACCAGTACATTTCGAGTATCTCCCATTACACTAGCCCTAATTCCATGATCTCCGAATCTGCGATCATAATCAATAGCAAACTGACCATACATTTGCTGATAACTTGTAACAGATCCAAATGAGTTGGATTGCGTCTGTGTTGCACCATATAACGCATATACATCGTTCCCCTCTTTATCTATGGTATATGAATATACCGGAGAACGCTTACTTCTTTGAATATACGAACGATTCTGGATAGAAACACTACCAACCATACGAGCCGATAAACCTTTTACTAATTTATCAAAATCATATTTTAGGTTAATACTCCCCAACATATCTCTTGCACCATCTGTAATATAGCCGGAATTAATTGTCTGCGACATTAAGTTATGATCGAATGACACATTGCCTCCCCATGTTCCATTAGGATTTCTGATCGGATAAGCATTATTAGGAGTATTATAAATCGAATTCAACAAATTTCCATATCCAACACCAGGCTGAGTACCTTCTTCCACTCGTCCCAACAATGTCACCTTCGCTGTAAAATCGTCCGTTATATTGATGTTTATCTTGGAAGAAATCATATAACGTTCCAGTGACAGATTTGTATCATGTGAATCTCCATTATCTGACGGATTAATAAACAATCCATTTTCTCCCATGTAGCCCAAACTTATAAAATATTGAGCGTATTTATTACCACCCGTAACATTTAAGTTATACGACTGTGTCGTTGAGCTATTATTCAACAATTCATCATACCAGTTCACATCAGGATGTGTAAAAGGGCTAGATTGCATTCGAAATTTATTAAAATCATCATACGAATAGAATGGTTCTTTACCATCATTCTGTAAAGCTTCGTTTAACAAATAAGCATACTGATATCCAGATAGTGGCTTAGGTATTTTTAACGCACTTTGTACACCGAAACGTCCTGTAAACGATAACTGAAATCCTTCTTTTATTGGTTCCTTTGTAGTAATCATTAATGCACCACGAGAACTTTGCATACCCAAAAACATAGATGATAAGGCATCTTTCTGAATAGACACAGATTCAATAGCGTCCGGATCAATCGAATACAATTCTCTTTGTACACCATCAACAACTACTATTGGGGCATTGCCACGTGAACTAACACTAAACTCAGTATTATCACTATAAAATCCTTCACCAAATAGCGGTACATTACCAATCAAATCACCTCTTGAATTAGCAGTAATCTGATGCGCACGTGCACCACGATATTGAGAGACATTCAAACCTGATAAACGCCCCGTTAAAGATGGAAGAATAGTAGTCCCCATCATAGATGTCAATTGATCTGTATAAACAGTAGAAGCAGCTCCTAAAAAACTTATCTTTTCTTTAGATTCATAAGGACCATTAATGGTCGCCTGATTTTTAATAAATGCTTCTGCTAATGTCACTTTGAAAATCCGTTCAGAGTGTTTTAATTTATTAACTTTTATCTCTTTATAAAGAAGACCTGGATGTGACAAGCATAAAACATCTGCCTTTCTGTATTGAAATTTAAAAATTCCATCAGCATCAGTTACAACTTTATAATCACTATTCTTCATGGTTATCGTCACATCCGAAACCGGATTACCATACTGGTCTATCACTTTACCGGTAATATTAGCATTAACACCTATTTCTTGTGCTGATGTATTTGAAGCCCCCCCCCATAACATACACATAGTGAGTAATGCAAAATAAAACCGCCTACTTTTTTTATTTATCATATTATACATACAATTTATCTATCTTTTAGTATTAATAAAAAGAATAAATGCCGACAGCTCTATTCACAGACAAGTTCACAAATAAAAGGTTCCTTCTCACCTTCAACCTCACCACCTTCCGCAGCTATTTTATCATCCGTACCCGTAATGCTTATTTTTCCATCTCTATTAGTGAATATATAATCTATTCTAGTGATTATCTCTCCATCTGGGATATCAAAAAACTCCGTCGGCCAAATAGTCAAATTAAATATTTTATTGAAGGTACGATCTTCTTTTTTCATTAATGTTTTCTCTGTTTTCTCATCTACTTTATAAGTATTACCATTATCAGTATGCGCTGTCGCCTCCATATAGACGGCATCAGCAGAGGCTAGATCATTTGGATACGTATCTCCCATAAAAGTGAATGTTATAAAATCATCTTGGAGACCAGCCAATGGTTCTGTTTTATTAAAATGAAAAGCGCAAAAATCAGTTACTGCTCCTGTTCCTTCTACTACCTCAAAACATTGTTCACTATATGCAACTTTATAATGGTCTTCATTAGAGCTTAAACCATCATCAGAGTGATTTATAAAGAACCCAATACGAGCTTTGAGATTTTTCGGTCCTGTTTTACACTTAAAACTAATATTAAATGTGGGATTATCATGGTTTTTTATACTATAGATTTTATCCGTCTGAAAAGCCACCCATTCCATATCATTCAACACATTTACTCCAACTCCATATTTTGCCATTAACGCATCCGACCAAGTCATTCCTCCACCATTCTTTGGCAAGGAACTTACCGGAACAGGTGACATAGAATATGGGGTTACTCCATCCTCCAAACCGGTTGCAGTGTAGGTTACCGTTGTATTTTCACGTATATTCCAACTTTTAGGAGCCAATAAAGCCGCAATAAACCGTACATTTCCATGGTCTTCTGCACACGCAATATGTCCCTCCATTGTAAAAGTTGCGATTTCTCCGGCCTTTGCCCAATATATCGGATCTTTTTCTGTTCCTTGATTGACACTGACACGATCAAGATAGACACATCCGATCACGATAATTGTCAGTAGTAATAGTACACTACCTGCCAAACAAACATTATTCTTTTGTTTTATATTAGTTCTCATAAATTCACTTTATAACATTATTCAGATATTTGTTCAAAAGTATAAACATACTTATTACTGTAGCAACCAGGACTTAACGTTATGGTAAGTCGGCGTTGCCCATCCACAGTCAGAAACCCGATTTCTGTTTTAACTTCCTTTTCAGAACCTTCTTCCTTTAAAATCAAATGAAAAGGGTAAATTGGATCGTCCACGTTCCAAGTACCATCGTTCTTTACTATAAAAGGCAGATAATTATTAAGTTTATATGTATTATCCTTATTCAATAAAACATGAAAACGTTTAAAATCCATATAGTCAGTAATATCTGTTCCATTTCTTAAAACAGATACTAATTGCCAATTTCCATCTATATCCTTAGGAACTTCGGAATATTTCTCCGGAGTAATCTCATCTTTAAATGAGTTGCATGAACTTATAATGACAGCCAATACAAAAAAGACCCCGGTTATAAATCGTATATTCAATCTCATAGCATATAATATTTCAATAATTATTCATAATAAGGATTTTGTAGCAAGTCATCACTCTTGACTGTCTCTTTATATGGAATCGGGAAAAAATACATGGCTTGACGAAAAGTATGCTGTCGAACAGCAACAACTCTCCCTGTCTCGTTGCCATTTGCATCTCTTGTTATTTCAAAGCCATGCATCATTTGATTATCAGTCTTATCAGCAATCATCCAACGGCGTACATCAAAGAAGCGGTGCCCTTCAAAGGCTAGTTCAATACGGCGTTCGAGTCGAATGGCCTCTTTCATCTCATCATAAGTCATATTTTGCTTTATCCCGTACATTCCATCATCCCCAGGCTCTATACCTGCTCGTTTACGAAGCAGCTTCAATACTTCATAAGGACTTACGACTTGTCCACCTAAAACATCTTCATGATCAGGACCATAATACTCATTAGCCGCCTCTGCATAGTTCAATAAAATTTCAGCATAACGGATCAAGTCAAACGCTTGCGAAGTACCCACAAACCAATTTCCCGCTAATCCACGATGGCTCATTTTACGAATATAATATCCTGTTGGTGTACCAGCATAAATTGCATCGGTCGTAGCCCCAGGTCCTCGATAAGTATATACTATATGATTATTATCACCAGCACTCTTCATTTTAGTCCCATTCCAAACAACCGTATTGGCGAAACGGGGATCACGCCCTTCTGCCGGATTTAACGGATCATAAGCATATTTCTCACTCTTTCCTACCGATTTTCCATCTTTCATTGGGAATAGCTCTACCAAATCATGATATATATACCCACCATTACCATTACCACCACAAGTAGGTGGACCGAAAAGAGCCTCGCGAGTATTGCCTCCTCCCGGTCTAGTTTCAAAAAGCATCTCACAATATGTTCCATTAGCATATGTTCCATCCGCTCCATCAGTAATTTTGTAGAAATCATTATTGTGGAATATGGCATAAAATCCCCAACCCGGTTCTTCTGCACCATCATTATTTACATGACGTGTATAAATGGAAAAACGATTCATTCTTATCACATCAAGAGCTGCTTCAACAGCAGCTTTCCAACGTTCTTTATTATACTCTGAATATCCGATTAATTCTTTAGGGAAATTTGCAGAATTTCCAAAGTCACTACCATTAAATAGGGCACTGGCTTCATATAAACGAATACGTGAGACCAATCCTTTACAAGCTCCTGCAGTAGCACGTCCATTTTCTGGACCAGAGAACACGTCAGGTAAATCTTTAGCAGCCAATTCACACTCTTCAACAATGTACTTCACACAATCCGCATATGTATCACGACTGGTCTTCATTTTATCATCAACATCATACACATTATCTCCAATCAATGGAACTCCACCATAATGACGTAGCAGCATGGCATAATACCATGCACGTAAAAAGCGAGCTTCAGCCTTATAACGTATTTTTATAGCCTCTGTCAATGGACTACCGTCCACATACTTCATAAACACATTCACTCTTCGAATATTAGTATATGCTTTCTTCCATACACCGTCTTCCAAGACATTAAGCGGATTGATAGTTCCGGTAGCGAACATAACATCATTAGTCACAGAGGAGACAACTTTATAAGCAGCCTCGTCACATGCAGTCTGCAAGCCTCCATGTTGGGTTACAACCCCAAAAGCCGTAGTTTTATATCGGTTAGGACTAACGTCGTAACCAACATCAACATAAATTTGAGATAGGAAACCTGCAGTATATGCACTATCTGCAAAAACAGATTCCCGATCAAGATCTGTCGTCTCTACTTGTTCTAGATTAGCAGTACAAGAAGAAAACGACCATAGACCTACAATAGATAAGCACAAATAAAATAAGCTTTTCATACACATAGAAATAGCGATTAATTAATTTAATTTATAAACTCTCAAAAGTGATAACTCTCATTACCCAACTGATCTTTATAAAAGAACGATTTAACTATAAAATACCACTAAAAAGAATAAAAAATATTTTTTTGTAAAAAAGAGACTGCCTCACCGGAAACAGCCTCTTTTTCTAAATCAAATATAATCCATAATGAATACAAACTGCGCAGTCTGCGAACAAATCAGCTATCGGGTAAGTCCATAAGTAGTTCCTCCCCAATTATCTGTTCTGAAAGGAGATGCAGGAAGGCCTACACTATTATACAAATTACAAATAGGATTATTAGCCCAGCCATATCGTACAGCTATAGGGAATTCTACTTCCGGACAAGATACCACAACCATATTACCTTCTATTACAGCATTCGCCCAATAAAATTGATGATCAACTCCTGCTACAGCAAAACCTTTCAGTACTCCATTATCTTTTACTTTCAAACCTTTCTCAATATTTTTGAATGAAACTCGAATTTTATTTCCTTCAATTTTATAAGATTCATACATTGGTCCTGAATAAGAGACTTTTTCACCATAGGTTTGTGCTCTAGCTACTAAAGCTAGACGTCTGCCTACTTCTTGTTTATTCTTGGGGTGGATATCAAAAGCTTCACCTATATCAATAGTTACTGCCATTCCCGTATTGTCCAAATGCAAAGTATGTGTTTGAGCCTCTCTTAGTTCAGCCCAATCCGACTCCTCCGGTTGTGTTTGTTGAGCCATAAAGTTAGCCAACTGTACAATATAGAATGGGAAATCATATCCCCATTGTTTACGCCAATCTGTTATCATCAACGGAAGAAGCTCTCGATATTGATAAGCTTGACCGGCATTTGATTCTCCCTGATACCAGATCACTCCTTTAATAGCGTATGGAACTAAAGGATTTAGCATCGCATTAAACAAATAAGTAGGAGTATTAGGATCCGAAGTACTATTTCTTGGCATAGCTGGTACCTCTTTCATTGTCATTGCAATCTTATAATTCCACAGACCAGCTAATTCAATTCTTTCAGTCTCAGATTTCTGTATAAACACATTTTCGGAAGGTCCATAAATTCCACCGGTACCCCCAGTATCTATTACGCGAACAGATATCACTGCTTTTCCTCTTTTTACTAACTCTTTGGGAATTGTATAACTTCTTGGTGACAACCAACCTTCTGTATGTCCTACCTCTACTCCATTAAAGTAGGTAAAGTCATTATCATCAACCTGCCCTACACGTAATGTTAAATCTTGGTTTTCCCAATCTACCGGAATATTTATTTCTTTTCTAAACCAAACAATGCCATTGAACCCTTTTAATTCTTGTTCTTGCATTATTCCAGGCACTTTCATTGTTTTCCATTCATTCGTATCGTAGTCGACACCAGCCCAAATAGCCTTTCCATCAACAAATCCTCTATCCTTCTCTTCAATCGCTCTACCCCAGTTCTCTAAAGCCTGATTATATACTTTCTCACGACCTTCTTTTGTTACAGGCAACTGCTTGATTGCTTCTACTTCACTTTTCAGTGCGGGCATCGTCTCCAAAGCTTCGGCACTCATCCATGTTTCTATAATTGTTCCTCCCCAAGTAGTATCGATCAAACCAATCGGCACATCTCGGTATTTATGCAAATCACGACCGAAAAAGTAGCCAACTGCAGAAAAGTCTCCGATTGTTTGTGAAGAACAAATTTGCCATCCATCATTAGTGGCATCAAAATCTGTAACGGGAAGCGTACTGATTGTTTTTTTGATTTGCATAAGACGAATATTCGGGTACTTCTGGGCATCAGCTATCTCTTGCTGATAATTATTTATCTTGCCCCAACCTTCTACTTGCATTTCCATATTAGACTGACCTGAACATATCCAAACCTCACCAATCAATACATTACTTAACATCACAGGCTTACCATCCGAAATGGTTATTGTATATGGACCACCAGCAGATGGAGTATCCACTTTAACGATCCATTTTCCTTTTTCATCAGCGAGTGCCGTATACTTTTTCTTATTCCATGATGTGATAATTTCCACCGTCTTATTAGGTAATGTTTCTCCCCAAATTGGAGCCTTTACTCGTTGTTGCAACACCATATTATCCGAAAAGATAGGTAACAACTTCACTTGTGCTGATAGCATTGCACTACCAAAAAGAGACAATAAAACACATACAATAATCCTATTCATATCTATTAATGTTTTAAATAGTATACTATAGTCAATTTATCTTATGACGAACAAAAATACGAAAACCACTAAATATACTACTAAAATAAGCAAAAGAGAATAATGATCTATATAGATACAGATTCCCTTTACTTTTAATATCAGAAGCCAAATTCAAGGAATCCTGTTTACTCAAAACATACCAAAGTATCTTGGTACATTCTTTTTAATATTCGTCAACTTTCAATTCAATTCTATATGAATCAAGCCGTTTCTGCAAACGATCCTGTATTTTTTTATATTTTATATCACCATAAAGATTATTGAGTTCATTTGGATCTTTTTGTAAATCATATAATTCATCACAATTCAAATGCTTCTTTTTTGCATCGTAAAAATGAATCAGTTTATAACGGTTGTCACGAACTCCATCATGCCTACGTACTTGATGTTGTGCAGGAAAATCATAATAATGATAATAAATATCACTCCTCCATTCATTAGGGATTCTACCTTTCAGTAAGGGAACCAATGAATTTCCAACCATATAATCAGGTTTCGCTATTCCTGCAACATCCAAAATTGTTGGTGCATAATCTATATTTTGTACTAAGGCTTTACATTTGCTATTCTTTTTCTTTTCCGGATAATATATAATAAGTGGAGTCCGGAAAGACTCTTCATACATAAAACGTTTGTCAAACCAGCCATGCTCACCCATGTAAAAACCTTGATCTGAAGTATATACTATTACTGTGTTCTTCATTAAATCATGTTTTTCCAAATAGTCCAGCAAACGTCCTACTTCATCATCAACAGATTTAATACATCTGAGATAGTCTTTAAGATATTCTTGATATTTCCATCTCTTTAAGTCCTGGCCCACAGGTTGCTTTTTCTGAAAATCTTCATACCGTTTTACATAAGCTGCTTCCCATTGTTGACGTTCACTTGGATTCATGCGGTTAAGAGACAATTGCATACCTTTTGCATTCCATTCTTTGCTATAAGGTTCAGTATCTTTTAATTGATTAACTTTTAGATCATAAACAATTGTTATGCATTTATCTATTTCCATTTGTTGCGAATGAGCAGGTTCACAACGTGTGCTATAATCATCATCAAATGTGTCCGGATAAGGAAACTCTACATCTTCATAAAGATGTAGATATTTAGATTCCGGCATCCAATTTCGATGTGGCGCTTTGTGATGAACAAATAAACAGAAAGGTTTAGAATTATTTCGATGCTCCAAAAAGTTTATAGCATAATCCGTAGTCAATGTCGTAGCATATCCTTCTCGGCGAATATACTTCCCACCCGTTTCCTTACTTTTAAATTCCGGGTTATAATACGCTCCCTGATCGAATAATATTTGATAATAATCAAATCCTTTTGGTTCACATCGCATATGCCATTTTCCGACAACAGCAGTTTGATAACCATTCTGCTGCAAAATCTCAGATACAAATGTTTTGGTTGTATCGACCATACCAAAAAGTGTTCGTTGTCCATTCTGGTGACTATATAGTCCTGTCATTAAACAAGCACGAGAGGGAGTAGAAAGAGAATTTTCGACAAATGCTCTTTGAAAAAGCATGCCCTTCTTAGCCAAACGATCTAAGTTCGGAGTAGGTGCTAATTTAGTTAATTCTCCTCCATAGGCACTAATCGTTTGATAAGAATGGTCATCCGTCATTATATAAACAATATTTAGTTTATCCGATGATCTATCATTCTGAGCATGACTCCATACACTATTTATCATTAAAAACGGAACAAATAAAGCTGTTGATTTCATGGTGGTTATATTTAATTATTAATCAATTTCTTTAATCTCTCTCACCCAGCAGAAGAAAACAATACTAATGTCTGACTCTGCCTTATTATCTACATAATAACTTTTATACTAAGACGATTTAACATCAAAATACCACTAAAAAGCTAAAACATTTTATGTATATAACTTTTCAACTCTGCTATTTATAATTCGAACTAAATCCCAATTAAGACATGTAAGTCCGACTTTTATCAGCATCGAATTCAAATTTCCTTTCAGACCGTATAAACAAAATGTTTATCATGGCTGTATCCAATACCAAGCAAACGACAAAGAGAGTACATCCATGTGTTGGGAGTACTCTCTTAATCGACTTTCTCAATAGAGTTAAACCTAAAAACCGCTATTCTTCATCATATACATTCTGCCAATTGAAAACACGGAAGAAGAATGGACGATAGAAATCCGCACTACCCGGATAGTTAAAGTTATCCAAAAAATCATGAGAATCCGTGTTAGTTGAGAAAACAAGTTCACCCATTCTCGACAGATGAGGATGCAAATTTACCATATACAAATTCTTATAATACTGATCACCAATCTTATCAATCGTTTCAGGAATAGCAAATAATACTTTTTGATCTGTGAAAGGACCATAAGGAGTATCACTACGGAAGATAAGCATAGAGTGTCCAAACCATTTTGACTGTCCAATCATATAATACTTACCTGTTTCCTCATCTTTAATAACCCAAGGCATAGAACACTCACTGTTGTTAGCTAATATATTAGAGCGTTTCTTTTCTGCATCATTCGGCATGTTGTCTACCCATTGATATTCACCATCATCACCACAAACATAATATTTCCAGGGGCTAGTTAAATCACGAGATTCTGTACGAGCTACCAAAACATCATAACCACTAGTTGTATACAAATAAATATGTTCACCATCTTCAAACAAGGTATTGCCATATCCCAAATTATCACCCGGCTTAAAATCATGATCAGGTTCACCTATCAATTTCATATAATTTTCATCACCTGGTTTACCTTCCAAACTGTATGTAGCCAGACAACTGCCAAAGCGTCTCATCAAGTTATTGGAATCGGTATTATCTACTGCTCCCCATATCACTTGAAGTACTTTTTGACCATTCTTTTCTACCACTGTACCATCACCGGCCCAATAAAGATAATCTTGATCAATATCACCTTTCTTTATTTCTTCATCAGACAATTTTGCTTTCGGATGGCGAATATGGGTACGCGCCTGATAATATCGTTCTCCTTGCGGGTTATCCGTTTGAACGTAATCTGCCAACCAAATCAAATCATCATCAGTTTCTCCGGGCGTTCCATCTAAATTAGCTTTTTGTACCATCAAACTGTTTCGAGGAAAACTGCATCCCCCCCTTGCCCGATTCTCAGGATTAACGACCCCATAAAAGCTATCATTAAACGACCAGAAAACATGACCATCCGGCAATAAAGTCGTTAAAACACCATCACCTCCATTCCAACCCAACGTTCGGGTGAATAACTTATCATATTTTTTATCCTTATACACAAATACGTGAGAGTCATGTTGCCCGGTATTAGGTAGTAATTCCAAATCCCAATCACTTTTTAGCTCGGGGGGATTTATCGCTGTTCCTTCCGTACCTTCAGTCGTTTCATATTCTACTATTTCCGGATCGTAATCATTACATGCTGATACAGAAATTCCGATCGCTGCGAATAATGCGCTATATAATATATATTTTCTCATGGTTCCTTTCTTTATTAATCTTTATTTGTAATATCCATCGGAGTCATTGTTTCTTTCACTTCATGCCAAACGTCCATATTATTACTTTGACCATCTATAGATGGAATCCGATAATTATAACGTAGCGTAAATTCCCCTTTTTCCGGATTGTAATAAGATGGTTTATCATCCATATTCTTTACTCTAACAGCTTGGTTCGTATTAAACCATGGAGTCACAACTACTTTCTGGCATTTAATATATTCACCTGTAATTTCTCCTTCAGCACTGATTACCGGAACATCAATCCATTCATCCTGACTTACAGTTGCTATCACGCTTCGCAAACGCAGACTTTGTTGAGATGCACCTGGATCTGACTGAACCGTTCCAGGCAACACCCTAATACCATATTGAGAGATAGGAGTCACTAATTTTGTACTATTCATAGGAGATTCATTTTCTATATTTTCTAAGGTACCATTGTTATCTACCTTTTTCTGCATAGTTCCTATCATATTATAATAAATACGCGATTTCGTTGTTGCATATTCATTCTTCATGAAAATCTTAAGTAATACATCTTTCTTTTCAGAAGCAACCATATAGTCTGAAACAGAAGCTATTGACAATGGAAGAATATATTCTTCTTCAGGTATTAGCCCATTTACATCTACATGAATAGGAAATAACACGTACGGTTCTTTATTACCGGCTTTCAATGTTATAGACATTGAATTTACGCTATATCTATCTTCAGGCAACATTAAGGCATAATTGTCATAATCGTTATCATGCATTAAGCGGTTGTATTTACTTAATAAATCCATGTTATACTCTAATGTTACCGTTACATCTTTATCAATAGGGGTAGTACCCCCAACATAGATAGAGAGAAGCCCCTGTGCATTTTCATCGAAAGTAAACTCCTGTGAGAAAATATTATTCTCACCACTTACAATAAATATCTCTTTACGGTATTGTTCGTCTTTATAAAATTCTTGCTCGCAAGAGATAAAGGTGCCCGCAAAAGCTACACAAATAGCCGTAGCAGCTAGTTTATTCATTATTTTTGTATCTTTCATAATTGCATTTTATTAAATTATTTCTCCCAACCAGGATTCTGATCTAAATTCTTCGAACGCCTTATTTCATCTAAATGTATTGGTAACAATAACATTTTAAACTTAAATACTCGTTCATAAATAGATCTGTGCTGAATAACAATCGGCTGATAAAAACCATCCCATTCACCTTGCTCCACATTCAAACCAGTCAATGGTTCTTTTTCCAACTCTTCTATAATACCCCAACGTCTAATATCGTAATAACGACGTCCTTCATGGAATAACTCTATGAGACGCTCGCGTTGAAGTACTGTATTAAAGTTTTCTGCAGTAATCAAATCAGAATCATCCAAGCCGGGAAGTCCAGCACGAAAACGTATCGGGTTAAATGCTGTTTTTATTGCTTCCGGATCACGAGAAAATGTTTCTTCACCTACAGTATGCGATTGAGTCAAATTATTTAATGCTTCTGCATAAGATAGCAATACCTCTGCATAACGAATCAACGGGAATTTTTTATCTATAACTTTCGCATCTGTACCCGATTTCGCATCACGAGGATGAACATATTTCTTACAAGTATATCCAGTGAGAAAATAAGATGTCCTACCATACCAATTGTTTTTTCCTGAATTAGCACCATTAAAATAATCAACTACAATATTCTTTTTACTACCTTCTGTTGTCGATTCCATAGTCCAAAGTGCATGGGAATAACCTATATTTACATAAAAACGAGGTTCACGGTTCGCATATGCTTTATATGTTTTGTCTTTCAATACATAATTCTTGGATAGCACTAAATCTCCTGATGTCACACAAGTATTATCATAAGGACGAGCTTCATAAGGATATTCGGAACTTGATTCATGAATATCTTTACCATCTGCCATGTAGTAAGCGTCTACAATTCTCTGTGGCACGCTAATTGAACCAGTTCCACCAAACGTTAAGGGAAAAACGTGATCTAAATGTTCATTGATATTCTGAGAAGTTCCCCATATCAATTCAGAATTAGTATTCGCCAAAGTTTCGCCATTAAACATTTCGGAATACGAACGGAATGGATCTATACCTCCAGCACCAACCGGGAAATCATCATGAGGCACATTTGTCGGTAATTTTTCTGTGTATGACGGATCTTTCACCACATGCAGTTCATAAGCATTCAAGTCCATAACCTTTTTAGCAGCCGCTGCGGCTAGTGCCCATTTACGTTCATCATACTTTTGAGATATATAATGTACACCATCCGTACTACGAACAAAATTGCTAAAATATTTATGTGCAGCTTCGCCACCATTAAATAACGGGCTTGCAGCTTGCAATCTTAAACGGGCTACCAAAGCCAGCGCAGCACCTTTTGTAGGAGCATCAATTTTATCAATGGGTTGGCTGACAGGCAAGCCATTAGCTGCTTTTTCGAACTCAGAACAGATATAATCAATACATTCGTCATAAGTACTACGAGTCAATGAATAATAATCAGTATCTTCATTAGTATTTAGCACATCATCTCCCAGAATAATGACCGGTCCATATTGCATTACCATCAAATAATAAGCATACGCTCTTAAGAAACGTAACTTTCCATCCAACTCCATTTTGTCGAAAATAGTTGCATCCGGAACCTCATTAATACGAGGTAATGCAATAGTCATCTTACGAATAATCTTATAACAATTGGGCCAAATATTGAAATTCCAATCCCATCCACCCATCGAAGTAGCAGAAATACGATCTGTAGTAAGTTGTGTACCAGAGAAAGAAACTTCTACAAAACCATTAGAAAAAGAACCGCAAGTGACTGCTTCATCCGAACCGGTCACACCGGGAGTAGAGCCCCAATGCCATAATCTTCCTTCTTTTGGCAATAACGCCACAGCACCATTATAATAGTACTCTAAATTATTCTTATTAGAAAAAATGGAGTCTTCCTTAAAAGTGTCTTCAAAATAATCGTCTACATTCAAATAATCACAAGCACTAAACAGCCCCACGAGACAGCAGACAAAGGATATTAAAATATATTTTTTCATGAATTGCTTTCTGTTAAATTGATACTTATTTTAAAAATTCAAATATAACTGTAGAGAATAGCGAGCTGGTATTGGATATGCCTGTCCACATGCATTCGCTTGCTCCGGATCGAATAATTTTACAGAATCCCACACTGCCAAATTCTCACACATCAACTGTATATCCAAAGACTGAATTCCTAATACACGTCGCAAAGCGGGCATTTTTAAGTTATAATTCAAACTTAACTCCTGCAGTCTTAAATAGCGGGCATTTCCCATCCAAAAAGTAGAAGCTCTGTTATTATTCTCATTCTTTCCATAATACAATCGAGGGAAACGGGCATTAGGATTCTCTGTAGCAGGATTGCCTGAATATTCAGCAGAGATCCATCGATTAGCCGGATTGGCAGCTATTGCCAATACATTACCTTGTGCTCCTCTATTAAAAGGTATGTAGCCATCAAAACGGTCGCTATTTTGTCCACCATATAAAAACATATTTTTCCCTGTACCTTTAAACAATACATTTAAAGTAAAGTCTTTATAACGCAACTCCGCACCAAATCCATACATTAGTTGAGGTATTCCAGAATTAGCAAACAAAGGTACTCTATCATCATCAGTTATCTTTCCGTCAGCATTCACATCTTTATATTTAATATCACCAGGACGCACTGTACCAAACTGTTGAGGACTCATATCAACATCTTGTTGATCCTTAAATAAACCTAATGCTATCAATCCGCGTTGAACTCCGTTTGCATATCCATTAGCTTTCATATATGGATACGGGTGATTATTTTCTTCCCAATTCAATACTTTATTTTTAGATAGGGTAAAGTTTCCACGTAAAGTCAAATACATATCTTTTGCCAGTTTATGGTAAAATTCGAAATTACCATCAGCTCCCCAACTCTTCATACTCCCCACATTACCATAAGGTTTTTGAATAAGACCCACGTAATCGGGAATCACTTGACGTTCCTGAAAAATTCCATCACGTTTATCTTTAAAATAGTCAAGAGTTACTGTAAACTTATCGTCAAATAAATGGAGATCTACACCAAAATCCATCTTTTTTGCCTTTTCCCACATCAAATTATTTGCTCCTACTTGTTCTTCCTCAATACCTCCGGTTCCTCCCCAAGGATTGATGGTACCCGTATTTCTTTTAATAAGCGTTAAATAAGGAAATCGTCTATTGGATATTCGGTCGTTACCAACCACACCATAAGAAGCACGGAACTTAAGGAAGTTCAACCACTTTACGTTATCTTGCATAAATTTATATGAAGTAGGCACCCATGCAAAAGCTCCTGAAGGAAAGAAACCGAACTGTTCGCCCGGCTTGAAATTTTCGGAACCATTCAATCCAAAGTTGAAATCAAAGAAATAAGCATCCTGAAAGCCATAAGTGAAACGTCCCGAAAGACTTTGGTAACGTTTTGGGATAGCATTCATACTGCTATTCGCTCCAGACTCTGAAGTATCTTCCATATAATAGAATAATAATCCACCCAAACGATGATCACCAAATACACGATCGTAGTTAACACTTGCATCCATATAAATCTTTCTCCAGTTCCACGACATTGATGTGTAACTGATTGGAGTCGCTTGTACTTTACGAGTCATAATCAAATCTCCTCTATAATTGCGTTCGGAAGCTTGCCATAATTCAGGCATCTTATTCCGGCTTTCTCCATGCAATCCTTGCGTATCCCACGAAGCTTGCAATTTCGCCGTCAGTCCTTTCGTAATCATTGACAGGTCTTGATTGATTCCCAAAGAAACCATATTGCGATTCTTTTGCTCTTTTGTACTTCCAGTATAATTTAGTAATACATAAGGAGAAATCTCATCTTTTTCGGCTACTGCAGGTAAACGACCATTTGAATAGCGTAGTGGATAACTTACAGGTGTAGTTTTTGCCTGCGAACTCCATAGCCAATCAGTGAAACTCTGTCCTCTATTGTATGGTTGTCCCATACTCGGACGATCATTAACCGACATATATCCGGTAGCTCCAACATGAACTTGAGTAGTCTTTGTAAGATTAACATCTAAATTCAATCGGTAATTATATGTATCATAACCTACACCTTTATTATATTTACTATCATCGGAAGCATTATAAGCAGAACTTTCATTCGACATACCCAAACTGGCAAAATATCGAGCTACTGTACTGCCTCCTTGTGCACTGACATAATAAGTCTGTTGGAAAGATGTAGGATTCAAAATAACATCCTGCCAGTCTATATTCGGATACAAATCAGGATCCAGCCCGTCTCTAATGATTTCCAACTCCGTTGAATTATATAGTGGCGATTCACCGGAAGCCGCTTTTGCCTCATTTGCCAGCAAACCATATTGATAACCATCAACATAATCCGGCAAACGTTTTAACTGTGAAACAGTAAAATTAGCACGCGCTGTTATTTTTAATTTTTGTTCTAAGCCGCGTTTAGTTGTTACCAATACTACACCATTAGCACCACGACTACCATAAACAGCTGTTGCCGATGCATCTTTCAATACAGAAAAGCTCTCAACGTCGGCTGCATCAATCTGACTCAAATCGCCCTCCAATCCATCAATCAAAACCAATGCACCACTACTGGCGCCAAAGGTTCCTATACCACGCACCCAAAATTCCGAAATATTTTTCCCCGGCTCTCCACTATGTTGCACTGCAATAATACCGGGAACACGCCCCCCTAAGGTATTTACGATATTAGTAGACGGCACATCCAACTCTGCCGGTTTAATTGAAGAGATTGCACCGGCCACACTAACTTTACGCTGTGTACCCATACCTACTACCACTACTTCATCTATTTCTTTGGATGCAGGCTTTAAAGTCACCTTCAAATTAGCCTGTTTATTGACTAAACGTTTTTCAAAATTTTCATATCCCAAAAAAGAAACGACTAAAACATCGTATTGATTGACCTTCAATTTAAAGTTTCCGTCAATATCTGTTGTGACACCCACACCCGGTTTGTCTTTAACATACACATTAGCTCCCGGAATCGGTTCATTCATCTCATCGTAAACTGTACCGAACAATATAAAGTTCTGCTCCTCTTGTGCGCAAAGCATCGTAGCTAATGAAAGAAACAAAACGAATAATATTAATACTCTATTCATAATAATAAATGTAAAGTTTGGAATTTGTTATTCAATAGCTAAACGGCGAATGGCAGCATTCTCTGAGTCACCGATGTACATTATGTCTTCAGAATCGATTACCAGTCCTACTGGTTTATTCAATAAAGCTACATCTGAAGTTCCATTCTGATAACCTGATTTTTGAGGGATTCCTGCAACGGTAGATACATATCCAGTCTCCATCGTTATCTTTCGAATACAATGGTTGTTTTTATCGGCAACAAATAAATTACCTTCTGAATCCATACAAATCTGTTGCGGCGAATTAAATCTAGCATTTGCCAAAGGTCCATCCATATATCCACCAGTATTTTCCTTCCCTGCCAACAATGTACATTCACCTGTACTAAACACATATTTATAAATGCAATGAGCAGATTCTACAGAGAAATATAAAATGTCTTTGTCAAATACATCAAATATAACACCATAAGAACATCCTTTTGGAGCAACGACATTGGGATACGGATTCAGCACCTCACCTAAGCTAGTCGCAGGATCAAAGCGTAAAATTTCTCCAGCCCAACTTCTTGTATAAAACATTCCATCTTCTGGATTCATTGCAAAGCATTGTTTATCACTCCATACTGCCCATCCATCAGCTTTTGTGGGCTCCACATTATTTTGCCAAACAATCTTCCCTTCTTGTACCTTAGCCAATCCCATTTTCTTGTCATAATACCAATATTCATGACTTGTAGAATTAGCTCGCAATTTATAACAAGTACCCCTTAATGGACTATATACTACTACAGGACCATTTAATCCATAGCCACTAGACTCAAGGTATTTAATCTGATTAGCATCTTCATTCATTATGTAGCAATCGAAATTAGAATTTTGATCTTCTACATCAAAATAAATATTCTTTTCTTCATCTATGGCTAGAGCCTTGTTTATGTTTTTTTTAAATTGAGCTTCCGAAAGAGATACTGTTCCCCGTGGATTCGCATCCGATTTAACTCCACCAACCAACGTAGTAACATTAGTTTGTATGACATAATCAAATATATCTTTATAAGTTTGTTCTTGCTCTCCCACTTTCACTTTAATCACGCATTCTTCCCCTGGAAGACGCGGTGCTAACACCAGTATTTTATTACCAGTAGCTGATATTACACTAGCCTCTTTCTCATTAAAGAACACTTTAACAATTTCTTTGTTATTCCCAAAATTCTGTCCATACAATATAACTTGCGAAGCAAGTGGTCCCTTAGTTGGATTAAAACTACTTAAGACAACTTCTTCGTTAGGGTTATATTCCATCGAAGAGTCATCATCGCCTTTACAAGACGTAAAGCAACAGCCTACAGCTAAATACACAAGCCATTGCCATTTAAAACATTTGTGTAACAAATTTTTCATAAAATATCACTTTTAAGAATTAATATAATATCTACGACTAGTATCGTATTTCATTTATTTTGTATTTCTTTGCTATTGTTCTATTTGTGTTATTTATTATATGACGAATGAATTAAGATTGACCACTAAAGCCTATCTTACTTTTTTCGTACCAATTTAAATTGTAAGTAAATGAGTATAATTAGTTTATATACTGGTAGTATCTGTCATACTGAGCGTAGCCGAAGCATCTCATCTCTGTAACGATAAGGAGAAGAGATCCTTCGGCAAACTCAGCATGACGCACCCGTAAGTACAATAAGTACGCACTAAATGGGAAAGTCCTTCCGAAGAGAAATGTTAATTACGCGAGATTTGTTCTATATCCTTCCAGATACGTAATGATTACTTCTTTTTCTCTACAAGCAACGTATCTTCATACTGTTTTCTCAATTTCAACAACTCCTTCACCTTCTCCGGATACTTATCTTTCAAATTAGCCGATTCGGTGGGATCCTCTTTCAAGTTAGTCAGATAAAGTCCATCAATCACTTTGTTCTTATCGTTGGGAAGAACATCAATTGCATTATTAATCAACTTCCAGTCGCCATAACGAACCGCCCACTGCTTTTCAAAATCAAAATGGAGCACATCGTGCGGAGATTCCAACACTCCCCCTTTTATCAGCGGAACAAGGCTCTTTCCATCTATTTCCAATCCGTCGGTATTCAATCCGCAGAGTTCGACAATGGTCGGGAACCAGTCGATATTCATAGCGACCTGATCACGCGTTTCACCTTCCGGGAAATGTCCGGGCCATGACACAATAGCAGGCACACGAATACCACCTTCAAACAGTGAGAACTTACCTCCACGATAATCACCGCAATATCCTCCACCACCAAATGTGCGAACTTCGGTACTATGCCCGTTATCCGACTGGAAGATAATGACCGTATTTTCATCCAATCCCTGAGAAGTTAAAAACCTACACAATTCTCCCAGATAATCATCAAATGTAGATACAAAGGCAGCATACATTCTGCGAGGATTAGGTAGTTTGGAATAATATTCGAGCCACTTCTCACTCGGCTGCAACGGATAATGAGGAATATTCACCGCCCAATAAAGAAAGAAAGGTTTATCTTTCTCCCGATTCTTAATATAGCCTCTTACTTCTTTCATCGTTTCGGCAGCGAAGAATTTGCCGGGATCATAGATTTCTTCATCATTTCTCCACAAATCGTGCATATTCGGACCACCCCAATAAAAGAAATGTGAGTAACTATCAATACATCCACCCAAGAACCCCCAGAAATAATCGAATCCTTGTGCCGTAGGTCTATATTCTTTCCATGAACCCAAATGCCACTTTCCGATACATGCGGTCTGATAACCGTTTGCTTTCATTCGTTCGGCAATTGTCTCTTTTTCAGGTCGAAGTCCTGTCCATCCGGCATTTCCCGTCAGCCCTGTCCGTTTGGCATATTGTCCGGTGAGCAGACAAGCACGCGAAGCGGAACTTACCGGCGCTGCATAGAATTGTGTAAACCGCACTCCATAAGTGGCAAGTGCATCAATATTGGGTGTACACAGATCGGGTGCACCAAAACAGTTGGCATCTAATGTGCCGTGATCATCGGTATAAATAATGATCACATTAGGTTTCGTTTGTCCAGCTTCTGCTATTCCCGACAGCAGACAACCACTTAGTAAAGCAAATAATTTCTTATCCATTTCTTATAATAGTTTATATCATGAAACCCACATCATTCTAATATTGAATAAACATCGTCTGCTCGTCCATTTACATGTGGATAGATTGCCACTTCTCATCCGGAATATTCGTCACATCCGATTGTATCTTCATCTGTTCAAACGCCAAGCGGCATTTATTGTAGCAAGAACTCAAAAGCAAATTCTCCCGCTTCTACTGCGACCGATCCCTTTTCTATGTTTATCTTCTTTCCATCCTTCTGACATATGACAGCATTTTTCGGTGTACAAACCGTAGCCGTCACTCCGGCAGGAACAGATACTTGCAGATTTAACCGGCTATCCTTCAACTCCCAACGGACAGCTATTTCCCCGTATGGAGATTCTTTCGTTATTCTCGCCCAAGTTACTCCTGTCGGTATTTGAGGATCGATAAATACATGACGATATCCTGGAGCCGCCTCATCTAATTTCAAACCACCTATAGCCTGATAAAACCAAGTTCCGATGCCATTATAGCAATTATGCACCCTACTGCGTTCGCCACTCCAATATTCCCATGTGGCAGTGGCGCCGTTATCTATCATATAGAGATAACCGGGATAATCACGTTTCTTCAACATTTGATAAAACAGATTGACTTCCTTGTTGCGTGTCACCCATTCTGTGAGGATAGGCACACCGACAAGACCGACGGCAATATGCCCTTTGTGTTTCTGTTCCGTCGTGGCAATCATTTTCTCTTTCACTTTATCGTACAGAACATTCGGAACGACACCTACCAGCATAGGATAAGACATATCCAACTGCGAACCTGTAGCATAAATTCCCTCATCAGCACGATAGAAAGACTCATGAATCAACTCATTCAACTGTTTTTTGCGAAGAGCAAACGCTTGTGCTTCTTCCTCTTTACCCAATTTGAGAGCAGTCTTTTCCATCGTCGACAGACAATCACTGATAAAACAGTTACATACCAGATCGACTGAAGCCTGATTACCTGCATCCACTCCCATCGGAGCTAGCCAGTCGCCAAGATACCAGTCGCGATACTTTGTATCAGGCCAGCGTTTCAGCAATCCGTCCACCGTATATTTATCAACATATTTAAACCATTCCTTCATTTGAGAATAATATTTCTCAATCAATCGCGGATCATTATAATGGATATAAGTTCTCCAAGGCGCCTGCACAAAGAAGCCGCACCAATACGGGCCACCGCCACCGGCACCCGGATTAGGACCTACATGTGGCAAACTTCCACCTTCGCGCATCGAATCGCTCCATGTTTGCAACCAGTTTTCGAAAGTCGGGGCTACGTCATACATCATCTGCAAAGACATTGTAGATGAATTACCATCTCCTCCATATCCGGCGCGCTCCAGATGTGGACAGTCTACCATATACCCGCTGAAAGTCAGACATTTCATCGTATACTGAATCATATTGTGTATCGCATTCAGATCAGCATCCGAACATTCAAAAGTAGCCGCCTGTTTGTAGTCTCCATAAATCTGCAGCGACTTCATCCATTCCGCTTTCGGTCCTACCGGAAAATTGGAAATACGCACATAACGGTAGGCATGATGATTGAATTTATTTTTGAAACATTCGCCACTACCGCCACCGGAGATGTAAATATCGCTCTCGCCCTGTTTGTCGAATTCTCCTTCCTTCGTCAGATTATCGCTATATTCCATCGTGATTTCATGACCTTCAGGCAACGTAGGCATACGCATCTCAAACCATCCGGTCTGTACTCTTCCCATATCTACCAACCAAGTATCGTCACCGAGTTTTTTAATCGAAACGGGTTGCAACGTATCATGTATCTTATTCACCTCACACATTTGCGGAGAAGCGATATGACCGGGAACGTTCACCGTCACTACCGGCGCCCATTTCAGTTGATCCAGCGTTTGTGACGAAAGGTCCTTCGGAAGGATTCTTCCATCCACTCTCTCACCACCAAACTGCAATGCACGCCATGTGCCTGTATCCGAATAACCACTTTCACGTCCTTTCCAAGTGCGGTCAGTCTTAGCCACTACTTGCCATTCACCGTTTCTCCATACATCCAGTTCAGCTTTTACAAGCGGACCGTCATATGCAGTACCAAAAGTTGTCGTCTTATACCATCCCTGTCCCAACCATATCAACAGATCGTTTTCACCATCTTTCAGATAAGGAGTAATGTCGTATGTGACAATCAGAGAACGTTTACTCAAATGCGATACAGCCGGTGTAAGTATATCTTCTCCTACTTTCTCTCCGTTTACATATATCTCATGATAGCCTAACGTATTTACATGCAGAATAGCAGTCTCTCCTTTAGTCATTCTTACTTTCTTACGGAGAATGGGAGCACAAATCTTACCACCTTCGGCAGACGATCCGATATATTCGCCTTGCATCTGATTCTTCTCTAAAATGCCTACGCCAAAGCGGGCAACAGGACTCCATGCCGATACTTTCTTTTTTGAATTCCAAGCACGCACCCGCCAGTAACACATTGAACGGGAATTTAATTGCTTCCCTTGATAAGGAACCATCACCGAAGCATCTGATTTTACTTTTCCGGTATCCCACAAGTCTGCCTTATCATCTGCCAACGACAGACTATCCGAAGACACCTGAATCTCATAGTAAGTTTGCCCTTGCTTCCACCCGTCACCTTTCAGTTTCCAACTGAAATGAGGGGAAGTATTATCAATACCCAAAGGATTGATTAAGTTCTCGCACTTCAAATCTGCCACACTAAAAAGAACGCTTTCGTTCTTTCCATGCATTACTGATGACAGATTACAAAAGCAAAACAACAACCCAATTCCTATTAACAATCTCCTGTTCTTCATATCTGCATTTTATCTTATTTTCGCCAACTTCACCTGATGCGTTGTCGGCTTATTCATCTTATAAATCGTATTGACAATTGCATCCATATACTTACCCCACACTTCGCGCACCTCAGGATACATCGCTTTGGTATACCAATCATAGCTCGCTCTCAAAAACGGATCTTTGGGCAGGTATTCTCTCAATTTATTCACAGCTTCCTGATTATCGGCAAACAGCATGCCTTCTTTTTTCAAGAAGCTATATTCGGTCCACAGGTACTCTCTGAAACGTTTCTCCACTTCAAAGCGTTCTTCATTGAGATACATGATCTTCATAGCTTGCTGATATTGAGGAGTATTCGGATAATCAGCCAGATTAATGCCGTTTGCCAATCGTTCCGACGAAACTTCGTCTATCAACAATCCGTCGATAGTCAACCGATAGAGCCCGTCTTCCAAATTCGCAATCTGCAAACGTTCTTGATTAAACTCTTCCATAAACGGAACTAATCGCATGGCATCACGTTGTGACCTTTTATTTCCCCAACCATGCCTTGGAATAGAATCCAAAGGATAAGGAAGTGCTTTCGCCAAATAATCAAAACTCAGACTCCCTTCTTCTTTCTTCAATTTTGAGATCTTACAGTTCTTATGATTGATTGCTTTCGAGTCGTTTGCATCGATAGTCACATCTGCTACTTCGTTTCCGGCAAGCCCTTGTGCTTTCAAGAAAAGATATGCCATGACCATCTGCCCGTCATTATCCGGATGGATTCTGTCTACTCTGCAAAATGTAAAGGTAGAATCTTTCTTTTGTTCTTCCAAGCTGATCTTCACCATCGGCTGGTTGAAATCGACAAAGCCCCATCCATTCTTCGCAGCCGTTGAACGTTGGGCATCAATGATCTTTAGAATAGCATCGTTTTTATTCTTAAAAAGAAAACTGCTTATTTGGGTCGTTTCATCGTACGGCGATCCGCCTATCAGTACTTTTGTTACTTTATCTTTAGCCAGCAACTGCTCCTCTATCTCCTTGAAATTGTCCAGCGACTTCTTCACCTGTTGTTCCGAAAGCTCTTTTGCATTGTCTTTCCAGTAGATATCATATCCGGTATCGTTCATACCAAACGTAAGGGTTATATATGTCGGTTTCCGTTTGAAGACATCCTCGTCCAATCGGTCTTTTATATCCCATGCACTCTCTCCTCCGATTCCGGCATTCATTACCGTAATCGGTTTATCCGGAAAACGCGTCATATAATATAGCCATACAAACGAATGATAATGTCCGCCATGGGTGATACTATTCCCGACAAATATCACTCTCTCTCCTTTTTTGAATGGAGGAATGGAAGATTGGGCAAGCAAGTTCCCGGCTCCTATATTTCCCAGGAATAATAAAAGGATGATTCTTATGCTTATTATACGATTCATTAGTATGTACACTTTATTGCAATTTAGTTATTTACATCTCAAAAACGGCCCTTACTTGCAGCTTCACAAATAAAGGACTTTAATCAAAAGACGATTAAAGTTGAGATTACCACTAAAAAGAAGGTTCTATTTTTTGCGTTTCCGATTGGTTGTTCCTAAAGGGTTTACGTTTCATCATTCCTATAATGCTGAATGCAAGTTATAATCAAACCATAAGCTCACCCTTTACTAGAAAAATAAACAAACATTTTAGTCTCACGGTCTCACTATTCCCACTTAAACATCTTATTATCTGATAGAAAAAGAATGAGAGATACTTTCCAAATAGGTATCTCTCATTCTTTTACGTAAGCGTCTCGGCGATGTCGTCTTTTCTTTAATTCTACTTCTTCATATCTTTGC